>CEUJ01167867.1_pt1 | contig 46629 bp, 50 predicted proteins | sample 361531 | NCBI WGS metagenome assembly CEUJ01 (sample SAMEA2622842, study PRJEB7988) | marine metagenome | biome: marine biome (ENVO:00000447); feature: marine epipelagic mixed layer (ENVO:xxxxxxxxx); material: "saline water (ENVO:00002010), including plankton (ENVO:xxxxxxxx)" | depth 140 m | reverse complement strand
ATATATATTTAAATGAATAATTATTTAAAATTCCATATTCATAGACTATTTAAAAAACAAAAATTAGATTTTTAAAATATCTCTCCCTCTTTCTGTTAATTTACAAATTAACCAATCTGGTTTTACAGGATTTTTAAACCACGGTTTAGCATATCCCTTTTCTATACAAGATTTAATAGTCTTCTCACTAATTTTACTTCCATCTTCATTAAAAATTGGTAATTTCCCACCTGGCTGGTCTAATCCTCTCACAAGGTATCTTTTTTGAGCTTCAGACAAAAAAATAGTTGATGAAGATTGCTTATTTATCATTATAATAATTTAAACTAGCTTATAAATTAAACCAAGCCCTGATCTAGTAGATTATAGATTAATATAGTATTTATTGTTTTTTAAGGGTTTTTTATGGAAAATACTACCTTGTCATATGAAAAAAAATTTTTAGGTGTTTTAGTTGGAGGAGCTGTAGGAGACTCCATAGGAGAACTTGCTGCTGTTCATATTGCAAAAGAAAGTTTACAAGACTGGTTAAACGAAGGCGACACTCTTAGATATACTGATGATACAGCAATGAGTATTGGTCTTGCTGAAGCAATTATTCAGAACCAGAGTGTAAACGAAAAAATTATTGGTGAGAAATTTCAAAAAAACTATGCTAAAGAACCGTGGAGATCCTATAGCCCAAGCACTCCAGCAATTTTTGCAAAAGTAAAAAGGTATGAGATTACATACTCAAAGGCAGCAGAACAATTATATGATGGAATGGGCTCTTTTGGAAATGGAGCTGCAATGAGAATCGCTCCACTTGGAGCATTATTTAGAAATTCAAAAAAACTAAGAGAACTGTCAGAAGTATCTGCTAAAGTTACTCACTCTCATCCAATGGGAATTGATGGCGCATGCTTAATGTCATATGCCGTCGGACAGTTGGTTAATCTTGACCCAAAAAAGAAATTTCCTCTTAATGAATTTATAATTGGACTAGTAAAGTTTTCAAAAACAAAAGAAATAAGACTAAAATTATTAAATGTAATGGAATTGATAGCAGCGAATAAAAGCCCAAAGGAAGCAGCTAAAGAACTAAAATTATCTCAAAGAGTTGATGAAACAATTCCATTCGCAATTTACTCTTTCTTAAAATATAAAGACTCATATAAAAAAAGTTTGTTTTGTTCTGTACTAAACGGAGGCGATCAAGATACTCTTGGAGCAATCACCGGTAACCTATCTGGTGCATATTTAGGTTATGAATCAATACCTCAAGATTGGGCTTCTAGAGTTGAAAATTCTGAATATATTGTGTCTTTATCAAAACAACTAAATAAACTTGATGGAACAATTTAATAAATTAGTTTTATTTACGAAGATATATGAGGAAAATTATGAAAAAAATTGCTGTTATAGGAACTGGGTTTAGAATAACAGGAAGCGATATTCCTCCAAAAGAAATTTTAGATATTAAAGGTCAAAATTTTGATGCAAAACTAATTGAAACCGATCTTCCATCTTTTCCTGTAAATGAAATAAATAGACAAATTTCTGAGATAGCTATAGTTGAAGCTGGATTAAGAGCCTACCAAAAAGGTTTTGATGGGATTTTTATTAATACTGTTGGAGACTACGGACTAAGTTCTTTAAGATCAGCTTTAGATATTCCAGTTGTTGGAGCAGGACAGGCCTCTATGTATACTGCCATGCAACTTGGGAGAAAGTTCTCAATTGTATCTATTTGGCCCCCAAAGTTAAAATTTATATATGAAAACCTTTTAAACTTATATAAAGTTTCAACTAAGTGCGCATCAATTAGATTTATTAGTGAAGATAATGATCTAGATACTCTTTCAGATGAAAAAAACTTTGTAACTGAAATGAGAGAGGGCGAAATTGGACAAAAAGAACGAATAATTGAAGAGTGTAATAAATCAATAAATAAAGATGGAGCTGACACTATCTTATTAGGATGTACCTGTATGTCACCAATATCTTATGAAATCTCGAATAATATATCTGTACCTGTACTAAACCCAATGACCCTGGGATATAAAAATTTAGAAATTCTCGTTACTCTAAATATTTCACACTCTAAAAAGGAATACCCATCAGATGGCGAAATAGGCCTTAAACAATTCTCAGCGATGACAAAGAGTTTTAGAGAGACCTTTTCAACTAATAGTAGGAATAATAAAATAAGGGGAAGTTCTTGATATATTGTGATAATTTCTTATTTCTTATATATATCAGAACTTAAATTAAAGGAGCCTTTAAGTGAAAGCCATCTTCATTATTATTTCTTTTTCACTTTTCTTATTACCAACCCAAGTCCTCTCAAATGACTTTGATAAAGGAAAGAAAGTTTATAGAAAATGTAAAGCTTGTCATACTATTGCCCTTGGGGCTAAACACCGTGTTGGACCAAATTTATATAAAGTAATAAACAGGAAAGCTGGGAAAGCTGAAGGCTATAAATATTCTAAAGCAATGAAAAACTCAGAAGTAGTCTGGAATGAGAAAAATTTATCTCAATATTTAATTAATCCGAGAAAATTCATTAAGGGCACAAAAATGGCTTTTGCTGGTTTAAAAAAAGATTCAGATATTATTAATGTAATATTTTATATAGATGAAATGAGTAAAAAAAATTAATATGGATATTTCTGGAATAAACTATATTTCAAAATCAGATATTAAAAATAAGGTTATTTTATTACGTGCTGATCTTAATCTCCCTATAATTAATGGCAAGGTAATAGATACCTTAAGACTAGAAAGAATTCTTGCTACTATCAGATTTCTTATAACTAAAAATTGTAAAGTTGTTTTAATATCCCACTTAGGTCGACCAGGTGGGCAAAAAAATCTTGATTACTCTTTATCAAAAATATTGGAGACCTTAAAGTCAAATCTCAACATCTTAAATATTAAGTTTTCTAATGAATGTATTGGAGATAATGCTTTAGAAACGATAAATTTTACTAAATTTGGGGAATTATGCCTTTTAGAAAACCTAAGATTTTATAAAGAGGAGGAACTAAATGATCAAAATTTTGCAGAAAAGCTTGCAAGAGTTGGGGACATTTATGTGAATGATGCTTTTTCTTGCTGTCATAGAAACCATGCATCCATAGTAGGTATTCCCAAATATCTTCCTTCTTTTGCAGGTATTGGTTTAGAAAAAGAAATTAAGAATATTAATGAAATACTAGAAAAACCAAGAAGACCATTAATGGTAATTATTGGAGGTTCAAAAATTTCAACCAAACTAAATACACTGAATAATATCGTAAAAAAAGCTGAAGTCGTAGCAATTGGAGGGGCAATGGCAAATACTTTTTTAGCTGCAAAAAATATAGAAATAGGGGGAAGTTTATACGAAAAAAATATGAAGAGTAACACAATAGAAATATTAAGAACTGCTGAGGATAATAATTGTGATGTTATTCTACCCTTTGACTTTTTAACTTCAAACAATATTAAATCTGGTTCCAAAGCTCAAGAATTCGATATTGATAAAATACCTAAGGATAAAATGATTTTTGATATTGGGAAAAAATCTACATCTAATATAATTAATAAATTGAGGCTTTGTAACTCTGTTGTTTGGAATGGCCCTTTGGGCGCTTTTGAGTATAGCCCATTTGATTTGTCCACAAACAAAATATCAAATGAGATAGCAAAATTAACTCTAGAAAATAAAATCAATAGCTTAGCAGGTGGGGGAGATACAGTAGCTGCATTAAGTAAAGCCAAAAATAGCAAAAACTTTTCTTACCTTTCCACTGCAGGTGGAGCTTTTCTAGAATGGCTAGAAGGTAAAGAGCTTCCAGGAATTTCAGTTCTAAAAAATAATTAGATTACTTTGATGTCATAACCCACACACCATTCCACTCTTCTTTTGGCGGATTAGATGAGAGATAATTACACCTTTCAACATAAGTCTTTGATAGGTTATCATTTGGGTTAAACTTTATAGCTTCTTCGAACTGACTAATGGCTTTTGACCAGTTAGCAGATCTATATAATTTTACACCTTCATTAAAGTGGCTAACCACATCCATGAGATTTGGAAAACTTGTATCATTATGATAATCCAAAACTTCATAAACTCCAACAGGTTCTGTTTTACCTTTTACAATAACTAGATCTACATCTCTTACTCTATAAGTACCTTTTAACTTTTTAAATGTATTTTCACTAATAAGAATTCTTGCTGAATACGCTTTACAAGCACTTTCTAATCTTGCAGCCAAATTAACTCCATCTCCTATGAGTGTATAGTCCATTCTTTTTGGAGATCCAATATTTCCAGAAACTACTGAGTCGGTATTTAAACCAATACCCATGTCAGCTGGTTTTAAACCTTTTGATTCTCTTACCTTATTCCATTTCCATAACTCAGAAATCATAGATATTGATGCTCTAACGGCCCTATCCTCATCATCATCATGAGATATAGGTAAACCAAAAGCTGCCATAATTGCATCACCTATAAACTTATCTAACATGCCTTCTTCTTTAGAAATACAGTCTACCATTACTGTGAAATATTCATTTAAAAATGAGACTGTTCCTTGAGCTCCTAGCTCTTCTGTTAATGTTGTAAATCCTCTAACATCTGAAAATAGAACTGTTGCTGTTGTATTTGCGCCTCCCATAATATCATCACCACTATCATTAAGAAGCTGATCTGCTATTCCAGGGTCCATATAACGAGACATAGTCGATTTCATTCTTTTTTCATTACTAATATCTTCTATCATCAACATTAACCCTAATTTCTCACCATCAGCATCTGAACTAAGTAAAGGCATCACTGTAAGATTCGCTGAAATCTGATCTTCATTAAATTTAAGAGCTGCATCCATTAGAATATCTGTTTGCTGCTCTTCTCTTACAACTTCTAACCTTTCTAGAACAATAGAATTATCATTGGAGAAGAACTCCTCAACATTTTTTCCAATTATATCATTAGAATTTACTCTAAAAATCTGTAAACCTGCTTTATTACAAGTAACAATACTTCCTTTGTCATCAATAGTAACAACTCCATTAGTCATACTTTCTAGGACAGCATCATTATACTCTTTCATTTGCTGAACATCATCAAACAGCTTAGCATTCTCTAAAGCAATAGCTACTTGAGCAGTGAAAGCTTTAAGTCTTGATTCATCCTCATCAGTAAAAGGGCCACCTTTTTTATTTAAAGCTTGAGTAACACCAATAACTTTACCTTCTTTATTTACGATAGGAACACATAAAATTGACCTGGTAAAAAAACCAGTCTGTTTGTCAAAAGAAGGATTGAATCTTAGGTCCGCATAGGCATGAGGAATATTAACACTTTTGCCAGAAGTAAATACTGTCCCTGCAATTCCTAGGTGGTTAGGAAGTCTTATCTCTCCAACTGAATCACCTTGTGCAATTCTTGAAAATAATTCATTAGTTTTTTCATCATTTAGAAAAAGAGTAGATCTCTCGGCACTTAACATCCTAGTAGCTTCAGACATTACTCTTTGCAACAGAGTACCAAGATCTAATTCTGCAGTAACATCAGATACTAAATCAAGAAACTTCATTTCTTGTTCTCTTTTTTTAGTCATTCTTTCAGTAAATATATTACTTTCTAAAGCAACCGCAGCCTGCATTGTAATCTGCTCAAGCATGTACAGATCTTCGTCATTAAAGATACCCTCTTTTTTATTTAAAGCTTGCATTGCACCTATAACTTTTCCTTTAGCAGTCCTTACAGGTGCACACAGAATATTAGATGTTTTAAACCCAGTTTGCTGATCAACATCTTTATTAAATCTTGAGTCTTTATAAGCATCAGGAACAATCAAACCCTCACCGGATGAAAAGACATGACCAGCAATTCCTACATTATTTAAAATTCTTATCTCTCTTGTTAAATCACCTTGAGCAAACCTAGAATAAAGCTCATTAGTCACTGGATCGTTTAAGAAGAGAGTAGCACGCTCACATTCAATCTCTTGAGAGGTAATTAATACAAGATTTTCAAGAACTTCATCCAAAGAGTCAAGTGAAGCACATAGTTTAGAAACCTTAAGAAGTAATTCTGCATCCTTTAATCTATTTGAAGTGCTCTTTTTCTTTTTTGTTTTTGATTGTGACATACCTTAGACCTTCTCCCTAAAACGTATTTTTTATATAACTCTTTACGTATTTAATTTATCTAATTCATCTCGCAATGCTCGCGCTGACTGTTGTAATACTTTAATCTCTGCCACAGTATCGGCTTCTTTTTTTTGTAACTGTTTTGAATGCTCAAACTTTTCATTCTCAATTTCATCTCTTAATGACTGAATTGTATTTTTTAATTGATTTATCTCATCACTGAACAATGCTTTAGTCTCTTGATTCTTTGACTCACCATTATATCTCACTTCTTCTATTTCATCCCTTAATGCCTGTATAGTTTTTTTTAATTGATCTATCTCGCCTTTTGAGTCAGCTTTTGCTTTTTGTACATCCTTATCTTTTTTAAAATTCAAATTTTCAAGCTCATCTCTAAGAGCCTGAGCAGTTACCTTTAATTGTTCTATCTCACCACTTTTGGTTGCTAAAGCTTCCTGAACCGCTTTATCTTTTTCAAACTTAAATTCCTCTAACTCTGTCCTTAGAGCACTAATTGTATTCTTTAAATGAACTATTTCTTTTTCCTGGACAGGAACCTCATCAATTGTGACTTTTGAGGTATCTTCATCCATAAACTTTGCACTCATAAGCCTAAAACCCTACTTCAACATTTTCTTAATTTTTATTATTTTGTATTGTATTTCACATTTTGTAAAAGAAAAAAATTTCTTTCATATATGGAAAAAAAAAATTAATCATTTTTCTGGCGGAATTGCACCAATTCTATCTGTAATTAAATGATAGTGCTGGGGTTGACGGTGTTTCTCAAAATTGAACCATGTCTCCTTATAAGACCTACACAAATCAAAATTACAACTTGCTGTAATTAGCTCATCATCAATAGTTGTTGCCATAGAAACAATTTCTCCTGAGGGAGAAATAATAGAACTTTGACCTAAATGATGAACTCCTTCTTCTATTCCCGCTTTAGCTACACCTACAACCCAAGTTGCATTTTGATATGCACCTGCTTGCATACTTAAATGATTGTGAAAAGATGTTAGATGGTCATGTTCTGGAGCAGGAGGGTTCTGTAAGGGCGTATTATAGCCTAACATAATCAATTCAACATCCTGCAAGCCCATTACTCTATAAGTCTCAGACCACCTTCTATCATTGCATATACACATACCCATATTTACATTCATAATTCTTGATACTGGAAAACCTAAATCCCCAATGTCAAAGTATCTCTTCTCTAGATGTTGAAACGATCTTTTCTCATCAAACTCTGAATGACCAGGTAAATGTATTTTTCTATATTTTAATTCTATTTCACCTTTAGTATTTACTATTATACTTGTATTAAATCTTTTAGTATCTTTTCCAACCTTAATTAACTCAGCAAAACCAAAAGAAAATAATATACCTAATTTTTGACCAAGATCAAATAAAGGCTTACATTCTTTATTAGGCATTTCAGTCTCAAAAAAATTATCGACTTCAGAAGAATCTTCAAAAAACCATCTTGGAAAAAATGTTGTTAAACATAGTTCAGGAAAAACAACTACATCACAATTTTTTTTCTTTGCCTGTTTAAGAAGTTCACACATTCTCTCAACAACGTTTTTTCTTGTATCACTTCTCTGAATGGGTCCCAACTGGGCAGCACCTATGTTTAGAATTCTTGACATATCTAACTATTGGTTTGCAAGTGATAGCATTGTTTCAGCAAGAACTCTCGTTCCAGCCGCAATATCTTCTGACTGGGCGGCTTCAAGCTCATTATGACTTAAGCCTCCCTCACAAGGTATAAAAATCATTCCACTAGGACAAATATCATTCATATACTTTGCATCATGTAAGGCTCCAGAAGTAATATCCATAACAGAAAAATTATGGGCATTAGCAGATTCTCTAATTGTACCAACTACATTTCGATCAAAAATAGTAGGAGGCACTGTATATGTTTCATTTATCTTAAACTTAAGACCATGAGAATTTTTTTCACAAATAGTTTCAATTTGGTCCCCTAAATTATTTAGAATTTCTGCATTAGGATGTCTAAAATCAACAGTAAAAAAAACTTTACCTGGAATTGTATTTGGTGAATTTGGTAATACTTCAAACCTACCAATAGTGAACCTTAAAATATCTTCGTCATCCCTGAAAATCTTATACATATTGTTAATCATAGAATGAGCTGCTTTGAATGCATCTTTTCTAAGAGCAAATGGAGTTGAACCTGCATGGGCCTCAGAACCAAAAACATCAATTGCAAACCACCTACAGCCTTGGATTCCTGTAACTACCCCAATGGTTTTGTCTTGTTTCTCCAAAATAGGACCTTGCTCAATATGAGCTTCAATATAAGCAGCCATAGGGGAACCAAAATTCCTTTTATTAGCGCCTGGAATTGCATTTAAAGCTTCTGGAAGCACATCACCTACTTTTACACCATTTTTATCACTTACATCCAACATTTGATCAAAATCCATAGCACCTACATAAACTCCCGAACCCATAGTGGCAGGTTGAAATCTACCACCTTCTTCATTAGTCCAAGCAACAAACTCAAGGGGCCTATTAGTTTCTACACCAATATCTTCTGCTGATTCTAAAACTTCCAACCCGGCAAGTACACCGTAAGCACCATCAAATTTACCACCAGTTGGCTGACTATCTATATGACTACCAGTTACTACAGGATCTGCATTAGGATCTTTTCCTTCTCTTCTAAAAAAAAGGTTCCCAATAGGGTCTATTGAACAAGAAAAACCCCTGTTTTTAGTCCATTTTGCAAGTAATTTTCGTGCCTGAATTTCTTCCTTTGTAAATGCTTCCCGGTTAACACCCCCTTTCAATGTAGCTCCAATTTTTGCCAATTCCATGTGTCTTTCCCAAAGCCTATTCTGGTTTATTGCATTAGAAATGGATTTTTCTGTCATTTTTTGTTCTCCATATATAAAATACTTGTCAATTAATAAAAAATTAGAAATTATTACTGACAGGTCCTTATTATTTATCTCTGCATGATATTCTCATATTATCTTATCTTATCAGGATTTTAATTTGAATAAACATTAATTAAAATAATATAATAAGTGAAAAAAAATTAATAAATTGGGGGTTATAATAAATGAGATTAATTGGAGTTGACGTTGGTGGAACATTCACAGATATTGTGTTTACCGATACCCAAACCAATATGAGTTATATCCATAAAGTACCCACAACGCCTGAAGACCCATCTAAAGGCATAATGCAAGGGGTCATAGAATTATGTGATAGAAATGAAGTCGGTAAAGAGACAATAAATCATTTTCTTCATGGCACAACAATAGCTACAAATGCAGTATTAGAGTATAATGGAGCACTTACAGGGATAATTACAACTAGAAACTACAGAGATATTTTACATATTGGTAGACATCAAAGGCCTCAACATTACTCAATAATGCAAGAAATACCATGGCAAGATAGACCATTGGTTAAAAGAAGATTTAGAAAAGTTGTCTCTGAACGAATTGCACCACCAAATGGAGAGATTTTAGAACCGCTGAACGAAGATGAAGTAAGAACCTCAGTAAAAGAATTGAAGAATCAGGGTGTTCAGTCAATTGCTGTTTGCTTTTTATTTTCTTACATAGATCCTAATCATGAGGAAAAAGCTAAAAAAATAATTGAAGAAGAATTTCCTCAAGCATTTGTAACAACTTCCTCATCAATTTCACCACAATTTAGAGAATTTGAGAGGTTTACTACCGCTGCAATGAATGCATTTGTTGGACCTGCAGTAAGAAATTATATAAATAACCTCAAAAAATCTATTTCTGAAGCTGGGTTAAAAACCGAACTTCACATTATGGGATCAAATGGTGGAGTAGCAACCGCAGATCTTGTAGAGGAAAAACCTGTTCTTACACTTTTATCTGGCCCTGCAGCAGGAGTTCTAGGAGGAGCTTGGTGCGGAACCCTCTCGGATAGAAATAATTTAATAACATTTGATGTTGGCGGGACTAGTGCTGATATAGGTATTGTAACTGAAGGAAAATTTAGTGAAGCAAGTGCTAGGGATACTTCTATTGCTGATTACCCACTTATGGTTCCAATGATAGATATTCATACTATTGGAGCTGGTGGTGGAAGCATAGCCTGGGAAGATGCAGGAGGCAGCTTTAGAGTGGGCCCTAAAAGTGCTGGATCTAAGCCAGGTCCAGCAGCATACGCCAGGGGCGGTGATTTGCCCACAGTAACTGATGCTAACGTAGTTTTAGGGAGATTAAGTAAAGATAATTTCCTTGGTGGTGAAATGACCTTAGATGAAGAAGCAGCAAAAAGAGTTATTTCAAATTTTGCAAAAAAACTGGAGTTATCAATCAATGAGACTGCTGAAGGTATACTCACAATTCTTAATGCAAATATGGCTAATGCAATAAGGTCAAGAACAGTACAAAAAGGAATTGATCCAAGAGAGTATGTTTTAGTTGCATTTGGAGGAGCAGGCCCGCTTCATGGTGCTGAAGTTGCCTCTGAACTTGGTGTAAAAGAAGTTTTGGTTCCTCCATACCCAGGAATAACTTCTGCTGTTGGACTGCTAACAACTGATCATAAATACGATGCTATTAAAACTGAGTTTCAAATAGAGGGAAATATAGACTTCAAAAAATTAAATACTGACTTCAATGCTATGGAAGAAGACCTTTCTAGGCAGTTTGCATCACAAGGAGTTGATTTAGATCAAATGAAGTTCATAAAATCTGGTGACTTTAGGTATGCTGGTCAAGGTTATGAATTAAGGATTGACATAGATAGCAAAGAAATTAATGAATTGAATATAAAAGATATTTTTGAAAAATTTCACCAAAACCATCTTGTAGAATACGGCCAAAACTATCCTGATAGTCCAATAGAGTTAGTAAATGCAAGAGTAACTGGTATTGGAAAAATGCCGAAAATCTCAAATAATAAATTAAATAATTCTACTGAAAGAAATTTTCAAAAAGCGTTAGTAAAAAATGATAAATGTACTTTTAGAGTGGAAGGAGTATTGAAAGCTTATGATACAAAATACCTTATTCGCGACTTATTACCAATATCTGAGAATTTTTCAGGTCCGGCAATAATTTTTCAAAAAGATACAACTACAGTAGTACCGCCTAACTGTAGTTTTACTCAAGAGGAGTCAGGAAATCTTTTTATTAGTATTGGAACAAAATAATGAATAACTTCAGTAAAAATAAAAATTCAATAGACCCAATAACAGCAAGTGTGATTCAAGGCGCACTCGAAAACATTGCTATTGAAATGGGCTATAAATTAATGAGGATGGCATATTCTTCAATTATAAGGGAGTCAGAAGATTTTGGGGCCGCAATAGTAGATACAAAATTTAGACAACTATGTGAGTCAAAACAAAGTACTCCCCTCCAGTCTGGACCAATACCAGGTTATATAAGGGGAATATGTAAAGAATTTGAAAAAAGAGGAGAAGGAATAAACCCAGGAGACGTAATAATGCATAATGATCCTTATGGTGGATCCTCCCATGGGCCTGATGTCCTGTTTGCCGTTCCAGCTTTCTATGATAACCAACTAGTTGGCTGGTCAGCTACCACAGCACATCACCTAGATATAGGAGCATTAAGTCCGGGATCTTGTGGAATTGTAGATGCTATGGATGTATATGCTGAGGGGCTTCAATTTAAAGCTATTAAAGTCTACGATAAGGGTAAAAAAAATGAAATGATTTGGCACATGCTAAGAGATAATATCAGAGCAGCTCACTTAGTTGTACCTGATATGGAAGCACAAATAGCAGCTGCTAAAATCGGTTCTGAGAGATTTATTGATCTTATTGAGAGATACACAATAGAAACAGTGCTTGCTGCAGCAGAATCGATGATGGCATCATCTGAAAAAATGATGAGAGATGCTATCTCAAAAATACCTGATGGAAAGTACGAAGCTCTTGGACATATTGATGGTTATGAGTTTAGTGAAAACCCTAAAGAGAAAAACTTACCTATAAAGGTAACTGTCGAAGTAAATGGAAGTGATATGATAGTTGATTTAACTGGCACAGCAGAGCAAATTGATTTGCCGATTAATATGCCACTAGCTGGAACGGTTGATGTGGCTATTTGGTTAACAGTTAGATCAGTTCTTTGCGATACGGCTACAATTGGAAATGTTCCTCAAAATAGCGGACTAACTAAACCAATAAAAATTGTAGCCCCTTTAGGAACACTAGCTAATCCGAAATTCCCTGCTCCAGTAATTGCTAGGTTTTCACCTGGTGTAATCATTGCTGATACATTAATGCATGCTCTAGCACCCGCTGTGCCCAAACAAATAAGCGCAGGAGTAGGAAATTTAAAAGTGATTGCTTTCTCTGGTTTAGAAGATGACAAACATTGGGTGCATATGGAAATATTTGAAGGTGCATATGGTGGAAGGTACCAAAAAGATGGAATGGATGCTGTAGATACTCTTTATGCTAATACAAGAAATAACCCTATAGAAGATATTGAGTCTCACTTACCTCTTAGAGTAAATAGATATGAAATGAGAGAAGGAAGTGTCCCACCAGGGAAATGGAGAGGAGGAATAGGGGCAATAAGAGAATTTACATTTCTTAATGATGGTGGATACTCCGTTGAGGGAGAAGGCCATTTATTTAAACCGTGGGGTTTTGAAAACGGTTCTGAAGGTGAAACTGCAAGTCTTAAGTTTGAGAGACATGATGGTAAATCAGAAAACTTACCTTCAAAGCTTCCATATAAACCAGCAAAAACAGGTGATAAATTTGTAGCAGTCGGGCCTTGTGGTGGTGGCTATGGGAACCCTTTCGATAGAGAACCTGCTAAGGTGCTAGATGATGTTCTTGATGGTTTTATTTCTGAAAAAGATGCGTTGAAGGATTATGGCGTCATCATTCAAAATGGAAAATTAAATTTGAATGAAACTGAGAAAGTAAGAAATAAATAGAGTTTACCATACCTAAGCAATAAAAAATGTCTATTGATCAAATAATAATTATCTTAATCATTTTCATAGCTTTAGCTAATTTTATTTTAGGTTACTTAAGGTATGATTTAGTTGCTATTTGCGCTCTTATGCTAGCTATTGTTCTGGGAGTGGTAAGCCCAGACAAAGCCTTTGAAGGTTTTGGCCACCCTGCAACAATAACTGTCGCTACTGTTTTAATTCTTAGTAGAGCTTTGAGTAATTCTGGAGCTGTTTCATATTTAACTAAACTTTTAGAACCTCTTACTAAAACTAAAGTTAAACATATTGCATCTTATTCTATAGTAAGCGCTGCCTTATCATCTTTCATGAATAATATAGGAGCACTATCTTTAATGCTTCCCGCAGCAGTACAATCTGCATTAAACTCAAAGAGATCTCCTTCAATAATTTTAATGCCTCTTTCATTTGCTTCAATTCTTGGAGGTTTAATTACTTTAATTGGGACACCTCCAAATATCATTATTGCAAATTACCGACAAACTATTTCAGGCGAACCGTTTAAGATGTTTGACTTTTCACCAGTTGGCTTTGCAGTGGCTCTATCTGGAGTGTTTTTTTTAATAATAATCGGTTGGAGATTAATTCCTAAAGCTAGAAGACCTGCTGAAATTGCAGAGGCACTTTATCAAATAGAAGCCTATGTAACTGAAGTCCATATTAATGGAAAAGGTCAGATTATCGGAAAAACAATCAGTGAATTAGAAGATACAGCATCAGAGGAAGAAATTTCTATTATTGGTTTGGTTAGGGCAGAAAGAAGAATGTTTTCTGACTTTAGAAATCAACCACTAATGATGGATGATATTCTAATTATTGAAGGATCACCCGATTCTATATCTAGGTATTCAAGTATAGAAGGCTTTGATTTGATTGGTACTGATAAAACTAAACCAGTTGAGCTTAATACCGAAACTGAAAAGACTTTTGAAGCAGTAATAACGCCTCAATCAATTATTAATAATCAAAATTCTAGAATGGTAGGCTTTACAGGAAGATTCGGCGTTAATTTATTAGCAATCTCAAGGCAAGGAAAACCCATTAGAGAACGATTAAGACAAGTTAGGTTTAAACCTGGTGATGTTCTGTTACTTCAAGGTCCCTTCGAAAGAAGTTCCTCTCTCATTACGTCTCTTGGGTTATTGCCGCTTGCTCAAAGAAAAATCACAAGTAGCACTTCAGATAAATCTATGATCACAATATTTACTTTCGCAATTTCAATAGTTATTGCATCATTTGGTATATTACCCCTTCCAATAGCTTTTGCTTCAGCAGCCATATGTGTAGTTCTATTTGGAATAGTGCCCTTACACGAACTTTATGAGTCAATTGATTGGCCGATAATTGTTCTATTAGCAGCGATGATCCCTTTAGGAACAGCCCTAGAGAGTACCGGCGCAACAGCTCTTTTAGTCTCAAATATTGCCGTCTTAGGTAAAAGCACAGGACCAATATTTATGCTCGTTATAATTTTAATTATAACAATGACATTATCTGATGTAATGAATAATGCAGCTACAGCAGTAGTTACTGCTCCTATAGCATATGGCATAGCAAATGAATTAGGAGTAAACTCTGATCCATTTTTGATGGCAGTCGCTGTGGGTGCAAGTTGTGCTTTCTTAACTCCAATTGGACATCAAAATAATACCTTAATTCTTGGCCCCGGGGGATATCACTTTGGAGATTATTGGAGGCTTGGGTTGCCTTTAGAAATTATTGTAACTATAGTTTCCATTCCAACAATTTTAATTTTTTGGCCACTTTAAGTTTTATCCTTATGAAATCTGTTAGAATTTTTTTGATATTCTTTCAAATATACTTTTTATTTATTACTTTCTCATATGCTTCAGAAGGTGAAGAAAAAAATAGTAAAAACAAAATTTTTCAAGAAATAATTTCTAAACAAATTGCCGCAATTCAGTCTGGAAACAAAAAAGTCGCTTTTTCATATGCTTCTGAAAATATAAAGAAAAAATTTATTAACGAAGAGAATTTCTACCAAATGGTAAAAAATAGTTATCCTCAAATCTATTATGCAGAAAAATTTGTTTTAGGAAAGGTATTAGTTAGAAATGTAAATTCAATTCAAGAGGTAAATTTTCTTAAGAATAAATTACATACCGCAACTGCGTATTACGTATTCATAAAAAATGATCTTGATGAATGGAAGATAGATGGTGTTATAGTTAGACCAAAAAAAGGTAAAGAAATATAATTAATTTTTTTAAACAATTAAAAAAAGGGGCATAAAAATTATGCCCCTTTTTAATTTGAAATTATTTACACTTATCGGCTGGAAATTCGTCAAATTTACTCCAATCTCCATCCTTGATTTCAATAATATAACCTGGCAATTCCGCATCACCGTTTTCATCAAAGCATGTTCCAGAGCCAGTAACACCGCTAAAAATAGTCTTTCGAAGTTGATCCCGGATCATATTTCTTTCTTCAGTTAACTTAGATGGGTTCCCAGTTACACCTGCTGCTTCAATTACTTGTTTATATAAGTAAACAATGTCATAAGCCTGAGCATCAACATGATGTGGGAAAGGTCTTGCAATTCCAGCTTTTTTGGTACCTTCAACAAATTTTTTGGTAAACTTAGATGCAGCTGCATCTTGTGTTCTCCAATAACCTGCGGCAAATAAAGTACCCTCAGCTGGTTTCAAGGATTCTAGTGCGACTGGATCAGCAAATAATTGCGAACCAATAATACGACCTTTAAAACCTTGTCTTCTTAATTCTTTATGGAAAGCAGCTGCATGAACACCAAAACCTGCTACCCCTACAACTTCGGGTTTGCCCTCCATAACTTTAGTTACTTGAGGGGCAACGTCAAAAGAAGCAACTGTAAAACCAATTGGCTCAGCAACTGTTGCACCAAATTTTTTTAACAAAGCAGGCATGATAAATTTACCTACAACTGATGTAATCCTGTTATCACTTGCATAAACAACCGCAGCTTTAGACATAGGAACATTTTTTCTTTTCATTGCTTGCATGAGTCTAGCAAACTGTTTCCCCTCATCTTCAGTTAACCTAAAACCGTAAGCCTTATCTTTTGTTAAACCCGGAGCGGACGATGCATTAGGTATCTGAACTATTCCTAACCTTTCACCTACTGGGAAAGCCGCCGCTGCCTCTCCTGAAGAAAAAGGGCCAATAATTGCTAGCACCTTATCATCTTCTGCAAGTTTTCTTGTTCCAACAACTGCTTGTTTTGGATCACTTCCAGTTTCATACTTAATTAACTCAATTTGTTTTCCATTAATTCCACCACTAGCATTTATCTCAGCTACCGCAATATCAACAGCGATCTCTGTTCCTTCACCTTGTGTCTTAAGCATTCCACTATTAGTAAAGTTTAATCCAAGTTTAATTGTATCTGCAGCAAAAGATATATTTAGTAATGAAATAATTCCCATTGAAAATAAAATGGCAAATATAAACTTAGAGTAATTTTTAAATTTTAACATGTACACCTCCCAAAAAAATTAATCTATTCACTTCCAAGATATGCTGATACAATTTTTTCATCAGACATAAGATCCTTGGAAATACCTTTTTGAACTATTTTTCCTAGTTCCATAACATAAGCCCTATTTGAAACTTGTAAAGCTTTCCTGGCGTTTTGTTCAACAATTAATATCGACATACCCTCTCGATTCAAGGTTTGAATTACACCAAATAGTTCCTCAACTATCAAGGGACTTAAACCTAATGACGGCTCATCTAGCATAAGTAATGACGGTTTTGCAAGTAATGCTCTACCTACTGCGAGCATTTGCTGCTCTCCTCCAGAGAGGACGGAAGCGGACATAAAGCTCCTTGTGGATAAATTTGGGAACATTTCATAAACTTTTTTAATATCAGTGTAAATATCTTTATCATATCTAAGGTGAGCACCCATAAGAAGATTTTCTTCTACAGAGAGTGAAGTGAGTATTTTCCTTCCCTCTGGCACTAGAACCAAACCATCTCTTACCCTTTGGGTAGCTGAATGAGAAGATACATCATTATCTTTAAATTTTACTATACCGCTAGATTTAGTATGACCTAATAACGCCCTTAACAAAGAACTTTTACCTGCTCCATTTGCACCCAAAATACAAACAACTTCTCCCTTATCAACTTGTATATCAATCTGATCTACTGCGATATTTGTTCCATATTTAACTAATAATTTTTCGACTGATAAAATCATTTTCCTAAGTATGCTTCTCTAACTTGCTTATCTTTCTGCGCTAAAAGAGGGGGGCCCTCATAAATTTTCTCACCAAAATTAAGCACAACCGTATGTTCTACAAAATTATTTACGAATCTCATATTGTGCTCAACTAGTAATATAGTAGTTCCGTCACTAGAAATTTGGTTAAGCATCAGTGATAATTGATCAGACTCTTCTTTGTTCAAACCTGCAGTTGGTTCGTCTAATAATAGAAGTGAAGGCTTAGCCATTAAAGCTCTTACTACCTCAATCCTTTTCTGTAAGCCATATGGGAGATTAGATACAATTTCTTCAGGAGGAACATTAATTCCAAACTTATCTAGCAAGTTTTTTGCCTCTAATTTATCTTTAGAACCTTCCCCAAAATGTATTGGTCTAAATAATGTGGCAAAATTTGATGCCAAAGTATGTTGGCCCATCAGAACATTTTCTATTACACTTAAATGTGGCATTAACCTTATATTCTGAAAACTTCTAGCAATTCCAAACCTAATCCTTTTGTATGCAGGTAGAGAAGTAATATCTTTATCATTAATTATTATACTACCTTTATCAATTGGATAAACACCACTTATTAAGTTGAAAATCGTAGTCTTTCCCGCTCCATTGGGCCCGATCAAAGCGACTTTTGAACCTGAGTCAAGTGATAGACTAAAATTTTTTATAACTTCAATACCACCAAAGTTTTTATATATATCATTAATTTTTAAAATTTTTTTCATTTTTAAAATTATCTAAATAAGCTTGTAAAAGGTTTTTTAATTATCTCTAGCTGCCGTCTTGTCACAGCACCCTCAGGCCTTAGGACCATGAATAAAACAAGAAAGCAACCAAAAATAAAGAAACGCCACTCTTCATTTATCCTCAGCATTTCAGGCACTACAGTAAAAAATGCAGCACCAAATAACGGACCATAAGGGGTTTGAGTTCCACCGATTAATACATATAATAATACATATATACTCAAAAGAACGTTGAAATATTGGATTTCAATATAATTATACTGATGAGCATATAATGCGCCAGCAATTCCCGCTGCAATGCCTGCAATTACATAGCAAAATACCTGTATCATACGTATGTTAACCCCAAACAAAGTGGCAACACTGTCATCATCATGTATAGCCCTCATCAAAAGGCCAATTCTTGATGACATGAGGTATATAATAAATAAAGAAAAAATAATTGTTATTGGAACAATAACATCTAAACCAACATAATCGTCTACTGGAAAACCAATTGGTCCGCCAATAAGGTCAATATTTAGTACAATTCCAGCTACAACCTCAGCAAAAGCAAAGGTAGCAAGTATCATATAAACTCCCCTCGTCCTCAAAATTGGAAATGCTACGAGAAATGCTATAGCTCCAGTGAAAACAGCTCCAGCAGGAATTGATATCCATATTGGTAGACCAAGTATTGTATTGGTATAGCCAGCAGAATAGGCACCTATAGCCATGAAACCAGCTCCACCAAGATTTAGCTGCCCAGCAGCCGCTGTAAAGTATACTGCATAAGCAAAAATAATGTTTATACATAAAATTCCTAAAATGCCTGACCAATATGCACTCATATCAAAATTTTTCTTTCCCAATTTTAACGTGACCAAAAATACCTTGAGGTTTAATTATTAAAATAACTAGTAACGCTCCCCAAACAGAGATTTTTACTGTATCAGCACCAAAAAAATGTATGGATAAAACTTCTAAAACACCTACTAAAAGCCCACCAGCTACTGCACCCCAAATATTTCCTAATCCACCAATCACCATGCCTGCTATAGCTTTCGCTGCCACCTCGTCGCCAATAAATGCACTTACTTCTGTATAGTTAATTGTGAACAGTGCACTTGCTACACCGCAAAGTAAGCCAACTATAAGAAAAATCACGGGAACTATTGCAAAAACTTTTACACCAAGAATTAGAGCTGTGTCTGGATTTTCAGCAATACTTCTTAAAACTCTTCCAATTTTAGTTGTTTTTAGCATATAAGAAAGAAACCAAACTATACTTACTGAAATTATCAAACTCGCTAATTGAGGTATCCCCAGGACAAGGCCAAAAAATTTTAGACTTACATTCTCAAAAGGAACAGGAAATTTTACAGGCTCTGATCCAAAATAAATAATGATTATATTTGTAAATATTAGAAGAAAACCTATAGAACTGACCAGTGGAATGGCATGCTCTGTTGCATCTCCATAACGATTCTTTAAATACCTATATGTAAAACGTTCTACAATTAGTGAGGCTACAATAGTTATGAGTATACCAATAAAAATTGCTACTAACCAATTAATGGGACCATCTGTAATACCAAAAGGCAAGCCATACTTCGCCAAAGCCCAACTCATCATTGCAGAAAGCATAAATAGAGGCGGTATAGTGAAATTAAGAAAATTAAGCATCCCTATTACAAGTGTAAAAGCAACTGCTACCATTACATAAATACCACCAAGCATCAGGCCTGATATAATTTGCTGTATTAAAATCATTTATTATACCTGAATTAGAAAACTATAATTTATAAAAATATATTATAGATAAAGTCATAAATTTTCAAAAAAAAACTTACAAAATTCTTTGTAAAAATATATTATGATGATGAATTAGCTTTAATAAAGCATATAATGATTAATCAACCTTCAGTAACCTGAAACTTCTAGTAAAAATATAATGAAAAAATCATATATACTAGCCAGATCATACTTAATTATTATTTTATTTTTTTTTAATATATTTATAAAAGTAAGTACAACCGAGGCGACAAAACTAAATGATTTAGACAAAGAGATAATAAATGGAATAATAGCGACACAAAATGAGTCTATAGCCGCAGTCAAAGAATTCAAAAATTTTCAAAAATCTAGAAATAATTCTATAAATTTAATTAATATAATTTTAGAAAATCATTCATCCAATATAAATAAAATTAAATATTTTAAAGTTAAAAAAGAAAATGAAGAAAGTCTGATTGACTACGAGATTCCTATAGATGATCTAAATACTCCGGAAAAATTTATATCGTTCTTAATTGATTTAACTGAAAGTAACTTGGCTGCCTACGGAGATACAATTGACTCTATTGTTAATGAAAAACTCCAGAAAATAATAGAGGATATTATGATTAAAGACCTCAAGACCTTGAGAATATTGAACGATTATAATAACAAAGTTAAATAATTACTCGTAGGGAGAGGACAAAGATCTACAGGTATTACATAACCTGTTATGCCAACCTTGGCTTTCAAATGGTTTATGGCAACTCATACACTTCCTTTTAGAAGGTCTATCAGTTTCAGCTCTAAATTCAAAATCAAGTCCAGGCCTACGTCTTTCCTCTATAGAACGATCTTTATCCATTTGAAACCTTTCAACATATAATCAATATTTGTTAAATAAATTAAATTGATGTATAAACAATTAATTTAAATTTAATCAGAGGTTAACGTGGTTGCTTATTTAATTAGTTTTTCAAGCCAACACAGTAACGATCCGGACTGGAATAAAACTTACGGTGAAATAGTTAAGCCATTACTCGCTAAATATAAAGCCGAGATAATTAGTCGTGGAAAGCCTGAAAAGGGAGAAAGGTCGAAGGAATGGGAAAAAGTTACGCTTATACAATTTCCAACAAAAGACCTGGCTCGAAAATTTCTTGCTGATCCTGACTATCACCATGCAAAGGGCTTAAGAATTTATCATACATCCGGTGAACTATATCTACTAGGTGATGACACTTAAATCCTTTAACCAGTCTCTAATATAGATATAAACTGTATTATTTTTTTCAAGTAATTTAAAAAAATAATTTCGCTTTATAATAATTTTTTTATTTTTCTAAGATTAACGCTAGGTAAAGGGAAATGTGAAAATTTTTGGTGCGAGCGGGGGGACTTGAACCCCCACGGTCAAAAAGACCTCCAGATTTTAAGTCTGGTGCGTATACCAATTTCGCCACGCTCGCAATATTTAAATAAAAAAATTACTATATCTATATTACCTCTCAAAAATTATGTAAATCTCTTTATTAAATTTAAAACTTCAATCTCTCCATTTTTTAGTGCCTCCTTATTAATAGACCTCAAAACTAGAATAGTTCCAGCACTATCATTTTCATAATAAGGGTATGAACCTATTTCAATTTCATGATACTTTTCTTGTATTTTTGTAAGTTCAGGCGCAATAACACCCTCTGGAACTTTTGCATTAATTTCAATAGAATTTAAAATTCTTCCTTTTTTTAAGGTAGGAAGAATAGCATCAAACATAGACCTCATAATTTTAGGAACACCAGCTAGAATAAATACATTTTCTTTCTTAAAACCAGGCGCTTTGCTTATATTATTATAAATCAGTTCTGATCCTTCTGGAGCATAAGCCATTCTCATCCGGGACTCGTTTATTTTCTTCCTGTCTCCATAGTAGTCTAACAAAATCTTGTAAGCATCTTGATTTAAAACATTTTCAACACCAAATGCTTTCGCAATAGATTGAGTAGTAATATCATCATGAGTTGGACCTATTCCCCCAGTTGTAAATACATAATCAAACCTATCTCTAAAATTATTTATAGCAAGAATTATCTCTTCCTCAATATCTGCTATAACCCTTACTTCATTTAATCTGATTCCCGATTTACTAAGGGAATTAGCTATATAAGCTATATTTTTGTCCTCAGTTCTCCCTGAAAGAATTTCATTGCCGATAATTATCAAGCCTGCCAAATAAATTCTTTCTTTAATTTTTTTCATACTAACCTTATAACACTAGTTTATGGTTGACCCAATATATTAAATAAAATTAAGTAGAAGTAGTTTGAATTTCAATTCTAAATTAATAAAAGGTCTATTTATTAGGCGATACAAACGATTTTTTGCTGATGTGCAATTAGAAAATGGTATTGTTACTGCTCATTGTCCAAATACTGGAAGTATGAAAGGACTTTTAAACAAAAATGATACTGTTTGGCTATCAGAGACTAATAACCCAAAGAGAAAACTAAAATACACTTGGGAATTAGTTAAAGACAATAAAACCAACTCACTTGTAGGCATAAATACACATTTACCGAATAAATTAGTATATGATTCGCTTTTAAATAATAAGATAGAAGAATTTAATATTTATGATAATATAAAAAAAGAAGTACCCTATGGAAATAATTCAAGGATTGACTTTCTGTTAGAAGGTAAAAAGATAAGCCCTTGTTACTTAGAGGTCAAAAATGTACATTTTTCAGATGGATATGGAATAGCAAAATTTCCTGATGCGATTACATCTAGGGGTCTTAAACACCTACATGAGTTGATAGAAGTTGCAAATAATGGGTATAGAGCGGTAATGCTATATTTAATTCAGAGAGAAGATTGCAATAGATTCGCTTTAGCTGATGATATTGATCCAGAGTACTGTAAAGTTTTTAATGAGGCATTAAAAAATGGCGTAGAAGTTCTGTGTTTTTCTTGTAAGATATCTACATCATCAATATCTATTGGAGATAAAATAAAATTCTAAATTAATTTAACAAAAGAGATTAAATGTCGTATATAGATTCTACGAACGCACCTGAAATAAATAATGGTTTAATTAAGATTCATTCTAAAAGTGATTTTGATGGAATGAGAATAGCTGGACGCATTGCATCAAATACCCTTGATATGATAACCGAATATGTTAAACCCGGAATAAAAACTGAAGATCTTGATAACATATGCAGAGACTATATAGAAAATGAAGGTGCTATACCTGCCCCTCTAAATTATAGAGGGTTTCCAAAATCAATATGTACCTCAGTTAATCATGTTGTATGCCATGGTATTCCTGGTGAAAAAGTTTTGGAAAAAGGGGATATTTTAAATATTGATGTTACAGTAATATATAATGGTTGGCACGGGGATACTAGTCGAATGTTTTTTGTCGGAGATGTAAGCATTAAGGCTAGAAAGTTATCTGATATAACATATGAAGCAATGATGAGAGGTATAGAGATTATTAAACCTGGAATTACTACCGGTGATATTGGTCATGCAATACAAACTTATGCTGAGTCCAAAAAATACTCTGTAGTTAGAGACTTTTGTGGACATGGAATAGGAAAAGTATTTCATGACGCACCCAATATTCTTCACTATGGTCAGCCAGATTCTGGTATAGAACTTAGAGAAGGAATGTTTTTTACAGTTGAACCAATGATAAATATAGGTAAATGGCAAGTTAAAATGTTAAATGACGGGTGGACTGCTGTTACCCGAGATAAATCTCTTTCAGCACAATTTGAGCACTCAGTTGCTGTAACCTCAAATGGATTTGAAATTTTTACAGAATCATCTATAAAAAAATGTAAGCCTCCTTTTTGATCTATTTAAAAAAATATGATAAATTTTTTTTACTAATTTAGGTAAACAAATGATTCCAAGATATTCTACAGAAAAAATGTCAGAAATTTGGTCTGAAAAAACAAAATTTCAAATTTGGTTTGAAATAGAATCTTTTGCATGTGACGCACAAGCTGCTCTAGGTATAATACCAGAGAAATCTGCGAAAATTATTAGGGAAAAAGGTAAATTTCAGATAGATAGAATTAATGAGATTGAAAAGAAAGTTCACCACGACGTAATTGCATTTTTAACTAACCTTTCTGAAAATATTGGGCCTGAAGCAAGGTTCATCCATCAAGGTATGACCTCTTCCGATATTTTAGATACATGTTTGTCAGTCCAACTTGTTAGAGCATCAAATATACTACTTAACTCAATCGATAAACTACTAGATAGTCTTAAAGAAAGAGCTATGGAATTTAAATATACTCCATGCATCGGTAGAAGTCATGGAATACACGCAGAACCAACTACTTTTGGTTTAAAATTAGCACAGGCATTTGCTGAATTTTCAAGAAACAAAGATAGATTAATAAAAGCCAAAAAAGAAATTTCTTATTGTTCAATATCAGGAGCAGTAGGAACATTTGCGAATATCGACCCTAGGGTAGAAAAATATGTATCGGAAAAACTTGGTTTAGATACAGAGACAATATCAACACAAATTATTCCAAGAGACAGACATGCTTACTTTTTTTCTATACTAGCTATCATTTCATCTTCTATTGAACGTTTATCTGTTGAGATACGTCATCTTCAAAGAACTGAGGTTATGGAAGCTGAAGAGTTTTTCTCTAGAACCCAAAAAGGGTCTTCAGCAATGCCTCATAAAAGAAACCCAGTATTATCTGAAAATCTGTCAGGAATTGCTAGGTTAATTAGGAGTTATTCAATTCCAATTTTGGAAAATGTGGCTCTTTGGCATGAGAGAGATATATCCCACTCTTCAGTAGAGAGAGTTGTTGCTCCAGATGCAACAATTGCACTAGATTTTGCTTTAAACAGACTAGATAATGTGATTGATAAATTAATAGTATACCCAAAAAGAATGACAGAGAACCTTGAGCAACTAGGTGGTCTTATCTTTTCACAAAGAGTTCTATTAGCCATAGTTGATTGTGGTATTTCTAGAGAAAAGGCATATGAAATCGTTCAGAAAAACGCTATGAAAGTGTGGGAAAGCAAAGGCAGTTTTCTAGAGCAATTAAAAAAAGACAGTGATGTTCGGGAAATTCTTCCAGATAATGAGCTAGAAAAACTTTTTGATCTTCAGTATCATTTGAAATATGTAGATGATATTTTTGATAAGGTATTTATTTAAAAAATTAATCTTTAGCTTCAAATTCAATTTGTGATCTAGCTACTACAAGTAACTCGTCCATCTTCTCCCTGATTTCAACTTCTGTTATTTCAGGTGAAGCTTTTTTTAAATCACTAAAAATTTTTCTGAGCACGTCTTCGTCTCCAGGTTCTTCAAAATCTGATAAAACTGTTTGCTTAGCAAACTCATCTGCTTCTGATTTAGAGAGACCAAGAATATCTGCGGCCCATAAGCCCAATAACTTATTTCGTCGAGATACTGATTTGAATTCAAAATCTGCAGTTCTTGAGAATTTTGTTTCTTCAGCGTTCTTTTTTTTATCCAAAGGTGATGACATAAGACTTTCCTTAAATTACAGATGATTAAACATTTAATATACTTATTGCATATTTCAACTGTGGAATCATTAGATTTTCTTATAGTTGCAACATTCTACAATTTTATCATTATTTTTAAAGAAATTACTTCATTGATAATCAAATATTTCTAAGTTAATTTGTTATTCTTTATGTTATTATTTAACAAATTATTGGTATATTTGAGATTTTATATGACGCGTCGCAAACAGATATATGAAGGCAAGGCCAAAGTCCTCTTCGAAGGTCCAGAGCCTGGGACTATTGTTCAGTATTTTAAAGATGATGCGACTGCTTTCAATAATAAGAAAAAAGGTACTGTCACCGGTAAAGGTGTGCTCAATAATAGAATATCAGAACACTTAATGATTAAGTTAAATGATATGGGAATTCCTACTCATTTAATTAAAAGATTAAATATGAGAGAGCAGTTAATTAAAAAAGTAGAAATAATCCCTATTGAGGTAGTAGTAAGAAATATTGTTGCGGGCTCTCTGGCTGTGAGACTAGGTTTAAAAGAAGGCGATAAACTCTCAAGGTCTATAGTTGAATTTTTCTATAAATCAGACGAGCTAAATGATCCTTTAATTACTGAGGAACATATCACAGCATTTGATTGGGCATCTACATATGAGATGGATGAAATAGTTACTATGTCTCTCCGGATTAATGACTTTTTATCTGGACTGTTTTTTGGAGCTGGAATTAAATTAATCGATTTTAAATTAGAATTTGGAAGAATATATTCTAAAGACGAAGTTAAAATTATACTAGCAGACGAAATTAGTCCTGACTCCTGTAGGCTTTGGGATCTAAAGACAGATGAGAAATTAGATAAAGATAGGTTTAGAAGAGATTTAGGAAATACAGCTGAAGCCTATCAAGAAGTAGCAAGGCGATTAGGTGTTCTACCCGAGTCTAGCAATAATTTTACAGATGAAAAGTTAAACTAATATTATGAAAGCAAAAATATTTATTACTCTTAAGGACGACGTGTTAGATCCACAAGGAAAAGCAATTTCCAAATCTTTAAAAAATCTTGGATTTGAAGGAATAAGTGATGTTCGGCAGGGAAAACTTATAGAAATTAAGATAGATAACGATAATAAATCTAAAGTTTTTAATGAGATTGATAACATGTGCAAAAAACTTCTAGCAAATACTGTGGTTGAAAATTATAAAATAGAAATTACTGAATAAAAAATAATTGTTGTGAAAGTATCTTTAATCATATTTCCTGGGTCAAATTGTGATAATGACGCAAAAATAGCTTTAGAAAAATTAATTAAAGCTAAAGTAAATATGGTATGGCACAAAGAAACTTCTCTTCCTAAAACAGACCTAATAGTTCTTCCTGGTGGTTTTTCTTATGGGGACTATTTGAGGCCCGGTTCAATAGCTAGTAAATCTCATATATTATTTGATATAATTAAAAATGGAAAAAAAGGAACTCCTATTTTAGGTATTTGCAATGGTTTTCAAATTTTAACTGAAGCAAAACTATTGCCTGGCACCCTTACTCGAAATATTCAATTAAAATTTATATGTGAAAATACATATTTGCGTGTAGTTAACAATGATACAATTTTTTCATCTCGATATAATAATAATGAGATAATAAATATACCAATTGCTCACCATGATGGGAATTACTTTGCACCTGATCATACTATCAATGAATTGGAGGATTCGAACAGAATTATCTTTAAATACTGTGATAAAGATGGTTTTGTTACTAAGACAACGAATCCAAATGGATCTATAAATAATATTGCAGGTATTGTTAATGATTCAAAAAATATTCTTGGCATGATGCCTCATCCTGAGAGAGCATATGATCCACTTACAAAAAATATTGACGGCACAAAAGTTTTCACCAGCCTATTGGATATAATCTTATAATGAGTGATTACAGTGAAATTGAAATAAAGACATCTGATAAAAAAGCTGAGGATCTTGGTTTAACCAAATCTGAATATCAGAAAATAAAAAAAATACTTAACAGAGAACCAAATTTTACAGAACTTTGTATATTCTCTGCCATGTGGAGTGAACATTGCTCATATAAATCATCAAAAAAATGGCTCAAAACAATGAACTTTCAAAATTCAAGTGTTATTTGCGGGCCTGGAGAAAATGCAGGTGTGATTGATATAGGAAATGGTTTAGCTGCGGTGTTTAAAATGGAAAGTCATAATCACCCATCATACATTGATCCATATCAAGGAGCAGCAACTGGAGTTGGAGGGATTTTAAGAGATGTTTTCACTATGGGGGCAAGACCAATAGCAAACCTTAATTGTATAAGATTTGGAGATCCAAGTCATCCAAAGACCAAGTATCTAATCGAAGGAGTAGTGGCTGGAATAGGTGGGTACGGAAATTGTGTAGGTATTCCAACAGTAGGTGGCGAAACATACTTTAATGAAAATTATAACAATAATATTTTGGTTAATGCAATGACTGTTGGAATAGTGAGTGCAAATAAAATATTTTATTCTAAAGCATCAGGTGTCGGAAATCCGGTTATTTATGTTGGATCGAAAACAGGAAGAGATGGAATACATGGTGCTTCTATGGCATCAGCTGAATTTGATCAAACAATTGAATCTAAAAGACCAACAGTTCAAGTTGGGGATCCTTTTACAGAAAAATTATTATTGGAAGCATGTTTAGAATTAATGAAAAGTGACTCCATAGTTGCAATACAAGATATGGGGGCTGCTGGATTAACATCATCTTCTTTTGAAATGGCATCAAAAGGAAACCTTGGAATAGAAATTAATTTAGATAAAGTTCCACAACGTGAAAAGAATATGAAGGCATTTGAGTTAATGTTATCTGAAAGTCAAGAAAGGATGCTAATTGTAGTAAAAAAAGGAAAAGAAAAAGAGGCAGAAAAAGTTTTTTTAAAGTGGGAATTACCATTCTCAATAATTGGTAGATTAACAGATAGTGGAAATATGGTTTTATATAAGAGTGATAAAATAGTTGCAAATTTACCAATATCACCTCTTGTTTCCGAGGCACCTGAATATGATAGAAAGTGGAAAAGATCGAAACATTATACTCAAAATCCTATAAAAAAATTAGAAAAATTAGATTTAAAAAAAAATTTAATCCAATTAATTAGCTCCCCAAATTTATCTTCAAAAAAGTGGGTTTGGCAACAATACGACCATATGGTAATGACAAATACAATTACTGGTCCAGGCTCTGATGCTGCAGTAGTAAGAATAGAAAGAAGCGACTCTGCGCTTGCAATAACAACTGATTGTAACCCTAAATATGTTTTTGGAAATCCAAAATCAGGTTCTAAACAAGCTATAGCTGAAAGTTGGAGAAATTTAATTTGCGTTGGAGCTAAACCTATAGCAATTACTGACTGTTTAAACTTTGGTAACCCAGAAAAACCAGAAATTATGGGACAAATAGTTGAGTCGATTGAAGGGATAAAAGAAGCCACAGAGGTATTAAATTTTCCAGTGATATCTGGGAATGTTTCACTTTATAATGAAACTGAAGGTAAATCTATTTTACCTACTCCGCAAATTGGAGCAGTGGGTGTAATTAATGATATCAGTAATATTGCAAGTATTATTTGGAATGAAAATGAATTAATCTATATTCTTGGCAAGAATGATATAGAATTAGGATGCTCAGCTTTTGATGAAATAATTGAGAAAACTGGCATTTCAGAACCACCAACAATAAATTTGAAACAAGAGAAAAAAGTAGGATCCTTCGTTCTAAACAAAATACAAGAAGGATTAATAAAAACTTGTCATGATATATCAGATGGAGGGATTTTGATTGCTTTAGCTGAAATGGCAATAAACAGCAAAATAGGAGCTAAAATTGACCACCCCAAGCTTGACACCACCCCATTAGAGTGGTGGTTTTCTGAGACTCAAGCTAGGTTTATCGTCACCATACCCAAAAATCAAAAAGCTGTTCTCGAAAAAGAGGCAGTAACTCAAAATGTACCTATATTACATTTAGGCATAGTTAAAGGAAATACCTTGCAAATTAATAAAGAAATGTCTATTTCTTTACAAGACTTGGAAAACCATAATAGTTCATGGCTTCCAGATTATATGAATAGCTAGGAAAATTAATAATGGCAATGAGTGCAGATGAAATAGTATCTTTGATAAAAGAATCAATTCCTGATGCTAAAGTGGAAATTCAAGCTCTCAAAGATGATGGAGATCATTTCTCTGCTCTAGTGATATCTGAAAAATTCAAAAACATTAATAAAGTCCAACAACATCAAATGGTATATAAAGCACTGCAAGGGAAAATGGGCGAGCAACTTCATGCATTGGCTTTAAAAACCTCAAGTGATCCTCAAACTAAATTAACTTAATCAAAATATAGAGAAAGAAAATGAGTGAAAAAAATATTCAAGATTATATAAAACAAGAAATTTCTGACTCAGAAGTTTTACTATTTATGAAAGGTACCCCAGTTTTTCCTCAATGTGGATTTTCATCTACTGTAGTTCAGATACTTACTCAAGTTGGTGTAAAATATAAAAGTATTGATGTTCTAAGCGATAACGAGATCAGACAGGGAATTAAAGAATTTAGCGATTGGCCTACTATACCTCAACTATATATAAAAGGTGAATTTGTCGGAGGCTGTGACATAATCACTGAAATGTATCAATCTGGTGAATTAAATACCTTTTTAGAAAGCAAAGGGATTGAACTGCAAAAGCCTTCTATCTAGAAGAATAATATTCAACAACTAGATTAGGTTCCATCATTACAGGATATGGCACATCAGAAAACTTTGGTATTCTAATAAATGTACCCTTAAATTGATCTTGGGTTACACTAATATATTCTGGTACGTCTCTCTCGGGTAAAGAAGCAGATTCAAGTACTAATCCCATAGACTTGGATTTATCTTTAACCTCAACTTCATCCCCAGGTTTGCACCTATAGCTTGGGATATTAACTCTTTTTCCATTAACTTTAATATGACCGTGGTTAACAAATTGCCTAGCAGCAAATACGGTAGGAACAAATTTCATCCTATAGACAATTGCATCAAGTCGTGATTCAAGCAGTCCAATTAAATTTTCAGATGTATCACCCTTCTTTCTTGATGCCTCTTCATAGGTTCTTTTAAATTGCCTTTCTGTAATATTGCCATAATATCCACGAAGTTTCTGCTTAGCCATTAACTGAACACCAAAATCAGATGGCTTCTTTCTTCTTTGTCCATGTTGCCCAGGCCCGTACTCACGCCTATTAACTGGACTCTTTGGCCTGCCCCATAAATTTTCACCTAACCGGCGATTAATCTTATATTTAGACTTTACTCTTTTTGACATAAAATCGACAACGTCCTTGAATTAAATTTTAACAGAAGAGCCGTATCTACACCCCATAAAGCATAATGTCAAATATTCCTTAGTTTAAATATATAAAAAAGTCATAAATCAGCTATTAAACGTAGGTTTCATTATATTTATTGACTAAAGTGACATGCCTGCTCGTTTTATAGCAGTAATAACTCCTCTAAGGGTTTTTACCTCTTTCTTACTTAATTTCGACCTAAGAAAAATTGCTCTAAGGTTTTTGATCATTTTTGGTGCTTTTTCTGGTGGATATAGGAACCCACCCTTTTCTAAATCATTTTCTAGCTGGGAAAAAAAACCTGATAAATCATTTTTGGTTGCTAATAGATTATTTATGTTTGTATGAGAATCTTTGTTATTAGATATTAGTTCTCTAGATTTTTTCATCCAATGAAAACATACAATAAGAACAGCATGAGATAAATTAAATGATTCAAAAGATTTATTTGAAGGTATAGATAAAAGAATATCTGAGTAGTCTAAATCATCATTTTTTAAGCCTGAACTTTCACTTCCAAACATAATACCCCAACGACCTATATTTTCTGAATTTTCTAAATATTGATCTAATGCATCATCTATATTTAATTGATTTTTACTTAAATCTCTTTTTCTTGATGTACAGGCAAGAGTAAAATTCAAATCTGATAATGCTTCTAACGAAGTTTGGTATATACCTGCATTATAAATTATTGACTCTGCCCCTGATGAAGATCTTACAGCTTTAGAATTTGGCCAACCATCTCGAGGTTTTACTATCCTCAAACTTGTTAAACCACAATTAAGCATAGCTCTTGCCGTTGCACCAATGTTCTCTCCAAGCTGAGGTTGGACAAGAATAATAATTGGATCGATAATATTACTCATACTAAAAATTGATAATACTCATGACACATTACCACTTAAACGAGAAATAATTTTATCTTTACCAATTAAAGGAAGTAGCTTTGCCATTTCGGGCCCAAAATTTTTACCTGTTATAGATAACCTCAAAGGCATAAACAAATTTTTTCCCTTTTTACCAGTTTTTATTTTTATTAAATCAGTCCAAATTTTCCAAGAAGAGTTATCAAATTCTTCGTTAGGAATTAAATTTAATGCAAGGTTTATATATTCTTTGTCTTCAATTATTGGCTCGATTTTTCCATAGATTATCTCAAACCATTCTTGGGCTTCTTTAAAAACTTTTATGTTGTTCTTAACTGCTTCCCAGAAATCGGAAGAAGCAGTATTGAAATTAAACTCAATTGATTTTTTATTAAAGAATTCATAAGTTTGTTTTTGTAAAAAATTTGAATTAAGATCGTTTAAAAGCTTTTCATCAAAAGGAGCATTTGATTTTCCTAGAGAATTAATGTCATAGTTTTGTTTTAAATCATTAATTTTATAGAATTCATTTTGTTCTGTTATAGAACCAACAAAAGTAAGATAATTTAGTAAAACTTCAGGCTCAATTCCTCTATCCCTTATTCCCTTGATGCTTAAGCTACCTATTCTTTTTGACAAAGGACCGCCATTGACATCTGTCATAAGTGAGTGATGAAAAAAATTGGGAGATTTTGCCTCTAGAATTTGAAACAAATAAATTTGCACCCCACTATTTGTTATATGATCACTTCCTCTTATAATATTACTTACCTTGGAATAAATATCGTCTACTACAGAAGTAATAGTATATAAATACCTACCATCAGCTCTCACTATAACTGGATCACTATGAGATTTCGTATCAAACTTAATCTCACCATATATCTTATCATTCCAAATAATAGGATCATCCGGCAGCTTTAATCTCCAATAAGGTTTTCTCCCCTCAGATTCGTATTGTTCTTGCTTGTCTGCTGAAATTTTAAGAGATGATCTGTCATAAACTGGTGGGAGACCAGCACTTCGTTGTCTGGATCTTTTTATAGATAATTCCTCATCTGTTTCATAACATTTATAAATAAGTTTCTCATTTTTTAAATAATTAAAAGCTTCATTATAGGACTCTATTCTCTCAGATTGAGCATATGTCAAATCCCAGTCCAAACCAATCCATTTAAGATCCTCTTTAATCATATTAACATACTCTATCTTTGACCGTGATGTATCGGTATCATCAATCCTAAGCAAAAAATCTGAATTAATTTTTTTTGCATATATCCAGTTTATAATTGCTGTTCTGAGATTCCCTACGTGGAGCAAACCTGTAGGACTAGGAGCAAACCTTAAGACCATTAATTTAATACTTTCTCAAAAAATTGGTTTGTAATTGGATACCTTCTTTCTCTACCAAAGGATTTATTTGTTATTTTAATCCCAGGAGGGGATTGCCACCTTTTATATTCAGCAATTTTTAACAACTTATATACTTGAATAACAGTATTTCTATCAAAACCATCTGATATTATCTGATCTAAGGACATTTCTTTTTCAATTAAATTTATAAGTATAGCATCTAAAATATCATATTCAGGGAGCTTATCTTGATCAAATTGGTTTAATTTTAATTCAGCAGTTGGAGGCTTGCTAATAATATTTTTTGGAATAACTTCACATTTTTTTCCTTTAAAAAATTCCAAAAAATTCTCATTGCGCCATGCTGCTATTTTAAATACCACTGTTTTATAGACATCTTTAAGAACCGAAAACCCTCCACACATATCTCCATAAAGGGTTGCATAACCTACAGACATCTCAGATTTGTTTCCAGTAGCAATAACCATATCACCAAATTTATTACTCATTGCCATTAAAATCGCACCTCTAACCCTAGACTGAATGTTCTCTTCAGTCTCATCCTCTTCTAATCCACTAAATATTTTATTAAAAATATTTGTATATTCATTTAGTATATTCTTAATATTTATTACGCTATATTTAACACCTAGTAAATCTGAACATTCTTTTGCATCGGTTAAACTCTCATTAGATGTATAAATTGATGGCATCATAACACAATGAACTTTTTCAGAACCAAGAGCATCAGTTGCAATACAGGCTGTAAGAGCGGAATCGATACCCCCTGACATGCCTATAATTACTCCCTTGAAACCATTTTTATTTATATAATCCTTTAAACCTAAAACAAGAGCTGAATACACTTCTTGATTAGCGTTTAATTCATAATTAAGGTTATCAGAAAAATTTAATAGTTTTCCGTTAATTTCTTTCTTCCAGCAAACTAACTTGGAATTACTTTGCCACCCTGATAAAGAAACTATTTTATTTCCATTTTGATTTAAAACAAATGAATTTCCATCAAAAACTAATTCGTCCTGCCCTCCTAATTGATTAACATAAATTAGAGGTAAATTAGTTTCATTTACTCTCATAGAAGCAATTTTTTCTCTATCATATAATTTTTTAATATCAAATGGAGATGCATTTATAACAATTAGTATTTGTGCGCCAGCCTCAAATAAAGACTTACAAACTTCAGCTGTCCACATATCTTCACAAACTAATACACCACAGTTAACACCTCTAATATTAATTAAAGAATTAGATTTTGAAGAAACAAAAAATCTTTCTTCATCAAAAACCCCATAATTTGGTAAATTATTTTTTAAACTCATACCAATTATTTTTCCATGATCGATAACAAGTGCTGCATTGTACATATTACCTTTTGCAACCCATGGAGTACCTAAGATAATCGCTGGACCATTGCTTCCAATTGATTCTATAAATTTTTTTACTTCCTCTTCAATTTTTTCTGTGAATGATGGCCTTAAAATTAGATCATCCGGTGGATAGCCTGAAACAACCAGTTCTGATGTTATTAATACATCTGCACCTAGCCTCTTAGCTTCTTCCCAAGATTTTCTAACTAAACTTAAATTATAAGAAATATTTCCTACAATTGGATTTAGTTGGCAAAGGTATGTACTAAATGATTCTTTCATTTTAATTTAATATATTTTTATTTTACTTCAGTCTATAATTTTAGTTCTGTTGTTTAAAGGTTAGGTAACATACAATATGAAAGATAATATCCTACCAATTAAGGGGCACCAAGTTATCCTTGGCAGCAGGCCACATGGCCTACCTAAAGAAAATGACTTTGAAATAAAAGAATTTCAAGTTGAAAGACCCAAAAAGGGCGAAATTCTTATTGAAACTCATTATCTTTCAGCAGACCCCTTTCAAAGAATGAGATTAAACTCTTCTTCAGGATATGGCAAAACAATAAATTTGGGAGAAACTATCAAAGGAAGAATTGCAGGAAAGGTGATAATTTCTGAAAATCCTGAATTTAATATAGGAGATTTTGTGGAGGGAATGCTTGGTTGGAAAACTTATGCAATCTCAGACGGCAGTAATTCTCGTGCAGAATATGCCCCAGGGATAACTAAAATTGACTTGAATAAAGCTCCTATCTCAGCATGGCTTGGTATCCTTGGGTTTCCTGGTATTACTGCCTATTTCTCATTAATAGAAACAGGGAAATTGAAAAAAGGGAATACTGTAGTAGTATCAGCCGCCGCCGGAGCGGTTGGTTCAATTGTAGGACAAATTGCAAAAATTAGTGACTGTAAGGTAATAGGGATAACCGGAAGTGAGAGAAAAGTTGATTACCTAATTAATAAATTAAATTTTACATATGCGATTAACTATACAGAAGGCAACATTTCAAAGAAAATAAAAAAATTTGCACCAGATGGAATTGATATTTTTATTGACAATACAGGCGGGCCAATTGCAGACGAGGTCTATGAAAATTTAAGATTAAATGCTAGAGTTGTTCTTGTTGGTAATATTTCACAGAATAATCAAAAAAATGAAATACAAAGGAGAGACCTTCAAAATATGATAATGAGAACACGAGCAACTGTTGCAGGGTTTATTGTTTATGATTTTGAAAAAAGAGCAGATGAAGCCAGGGAAAAACTTTCTAGCTGGATTAAAGAAAAAAAGATTAGATACGATCAAACATTGGAATTTGGGATAGAAAATGCACCTAAAGCGTTTATTTCAATGCTTAATGGAGGAAATATAGGGAAACAACTAATTAGACTACCCGTATCAATTAAAGAAAATACATAATTTTACCTAAATAAAAACTCTCGACCTTTCTTTACTGATTTATTTCCATTGTATTCCACTATATCAGCTGTTGCATATGTCTCTTCCCAAATATCTGGGAGATATGAACCTGTACCAATTACATCAATTGGGGCGTTTACACTTGCCATAACTTTACATTTTGAAGGGTTAAAACCTGAACTTGCAACTATTTTGACTTTATGAAATTTATTTTCATCCAAAATTTTCCTCAAATAATAAATTGCTGCTGCAGAAACACCTGTACCAACAAGCCACTTTAGTTCATTTTCTGATCTGTACTGCCTAATACTATTAGGCGCCTGAGACTCAAGAATAGCGTAAGAACGCTCAGTATCTAAACCTTCTATAAATCTTCCCCCATGAGTATCGAGTCTCACAGATAATTTTCCTTCATTAGCAAGATCTGAAAATCTATTACATACCTCTAAACTATCAGATATTTCTTTACCAAAATAATCAACTAATACTGTCATATCCTCACCTGAAAAAGTTTCACTATAAAGTTCAGCAGCTTTTAAGGTTGAACCAGCGTAGCCAATTAATGAATGAGGCATAGTACCATATGCTTTTTCATTTCCGAAATAATGAGCAGTGGCCTGAGTAGCGTTTCCAATAAAGCCAATAGAATTGAATTCTTTTTGAGCAACCCTACTTCCAACACTAGCAGCGTATGACATAATTTCTGACATCTCTGTACCAGCACAATGTCTGGCATCCATAGCTAAAAAACTAACACTAGGAAGGTCTTTGCACATTGAGTACGCGTTGTAAGCAGCTACACAAGCGGGGCCTAAATTTTGAAGGAACAGTGTTTCCAGATCTACTAACTTTGAAAATGGCCCACTAATAAATACCAATGGATCACCCGCACCAACCCAATCACCTTCCTCATAACATAGGTCAATCTGTATATTAAAATTTCTTTTTTTTGCAACATAATTAAGATTTTCTAACATCAAATTTGGAGTAAAAATAACTGGTCTACGCATAAAAATAGCATACTTTACATTCATATCTCCAGACTGATTTACAATTTTTTTTGTTTGATTGAAGTAGTGATCGGTATAACTCTGAATAAGTTTTTCAGATTTAAAAACATCAAATGGCATCAAAAGCCTCCTTAATCAAATAGTAAAACTATGATCTGTTTTGGTATTTGATTTAAGTATATCAGCTATCAAAAAAGATAGCTCAAGAGCCTGTTTTGCATTTAGCCTTGGGTCACAAAATGTATGATATCGACTACTCAAGTCCTCTTCAGATATTTCTTGATCACCACCTAAACACTCAGTTACATCTTGACCTGTCATCTCAAAATGCACTCCACCTGGGTATGTTCCTTCTGATGAATGACATGAAAAGAAATTTTCAACTTCTAGGATGATATCATCCAATTTTCTAGTTTTGTAACCATTGGATGCTTTCAAAGTATTACCATGCATCGGATCAGAAACCCACACGACATTTCTACCTTCTACTAGAATCTTTTTAATTAGTTTTGGAAGGTGCTTTTGAATATTTTCTGCCCCCATCCTTACTATCAATGTAATACGACCAGGTTCATTTTTTGGATTTAGTTTATCAGTAATTTTTACTAACTCTTCTGGATCCATTGAAGGGCCAACTTTGATACCAATTGGGTTATCTAATCCACTAAGAAATTCAACGTGTGCTCCGTCTAATTGCCTGGTCCTATCCCCAATCCATAAAAAATGAGCAGAGGTTCCATACCATAATCCTGATGTAGAATCTTTTCTTGTCAAAGCTTGTTCATAACCCAGTAATAAAGCTTCATGTGATGTATAAAAGTCTGTTTGTTTAAGCAAGGGAACATTTTCAGGTTTGATCCCACATGATTCCATAAACTTGAGACTTTCAGCAATTCTCTCAGCAATCTCTTTATATTTTTCACCTTGACGGCTTTCACTTACGAAATCTAGATTCCATCCATGTACTCTTCTGAGATCTGAATACCCCCCCTGGGAAAAAGCTCTGATTAAATTAAGAGTAGAGGAAGACTGAAGATAAGCTTGAATCAATCTTTTTGGATCGGGCTTTCTCATATTTTTATTAAATTCGATTGAATTAATTATGTCTCCCCTATAACTTGGTAAATCAATTCCATCTTGTGTTTCAGTAGCAGATGATCTTGGCTTAGCAAATTGCCCTGCCATTCTTCCGATTTTTACTACTGGTAGAGAACTTCCAAACATTAAAATTACTGACATTTGAAGTAAAACTCTAAATGTATCTCTGATATTATCTGGATGAAATTCTGAAAAGCTCTCAGCACAATCTCCGCCTTGTAACAAAAATGCCTTTCCTTCTGAAACTTCAGCTAGAATTTTTTTTAAGTTTCTTGCTTCTCCAGCAAAAACTAAGGGCGGATAAGACTGAAGCTTAGCCTCAACTTCGCTCAACTCAGCTTCATTTTCGTATTTTGGCTGTTGCTCAATTGGCTTATTTTTCCAGCTATCTAATGACCAAATATTTCCCATTTATCTATCCTAAAAATCTAAACTGACAAAATATAGTAAAAAATTATAAACTCAATTCAAATTTATGATACCTTAGTTCTCATAGTAACAAATTCCTCAGCTGCAGAGGGATGAATACCCAAAACAGAGTCCAATTGATCTTTAGTTACACCAATTTTTAACGAAACAGCAAGACCCTGAATTATTTCGCCAGCCTCAGACCCAACCATATGGAACCCTAAAACTTTTTGACTCTGCGAGTCTACCACAATCTTCATAAAAGTTAACTCATTTCTATTTGTTAATGTATGTTTTAAGCTTCTAAAACTTGACTGGTAAATATCAACATCTGTATATTTCTTTTTTGCTTCCTCTTCAGTTAAACCTACAGTGGCTACATTAGGCAAACTAAAAACTGCCGTTGGTACCATTGAATAATCCATTAAATTATTTTTATTTCCAAAAACAGTGTCTGCAAAACAAATCCCTTCATTTAAGGCAACAGGCGTTAGATTAAACCTATCTGTGACATCTCCAATAGCATAAATATTTGAAATATTTGTCTTATGATTAGAATCAACTATAACAGCGCCTTTGCCATTCATTCTTACACCAATATTTTCAAGACCTAAATTCCTTGTATTGGGTATTCTTCCAGTTGCAAACATTACTACATCAGTCTCAATTTTTAAATCATTGTTAGTCTTTACAATTTTTTTAGAATCAGATTCTTCTATTGAGACAATTTCTTGAGAGGTAAATAATTTGATACCTTTCTTTTTGATTTCTTCAGCAAGAAAATTTCTTAATTGGAAGTCAAAACCTTTCAGAATTTGATCACCTCTGTAAATAATTGTTACTTCAGATCCTAGGCCATTAAATATACTTGCAAACTCAACAGCAATATAGCCTCCACCATTAATAATGATTTTTTTTGGTATTTTTTCTATATGGAAGGCTTCATTTGAAGTGATAACATTATTAATACCACTAATATTGGGCAAAAAAGGTAGACCGCCGGTAGATATAAGAATTTTATCAGCTGTAATTGTCTTATCACCTACTTTTAAAGTGTGATTATCTACGAAAACACCTTTGTTCTCGAATAACTTTACATTATTAGAACTTAATATTTTCTTATAAATTTCATTTAATCGATCAATTTCTATGTCTTTATTATTTATTAAGTTACTCCAACTAAATGAATTTATATCAATATTCCACCCATAAGCTTTACTATCTTCTAATTCCTCAAAATATTCTGCCGCATAAACAAGAAGTTTTTTTGGAATACAGCCCCTAATTACACAGGTCCCACCCACTCTATCTTCCTCACAAATACCAACTTTGGCACCATAAGAAGAGGCAACTCTTGAAGCTCTAACACCTCCTGATCCAGCTCCTAAAACAAACAAATCATAGTCAAAATTTTTCATAACTTTACCTAAATTAATTTTTTTTACTTTTTTGTCTCTTATATTCTTCTATCTCAATTTTGATTCCATCATTAAAACTAATTGGTTTGAAATCAAAATCTTTTGTAGCATCTGAATGTGAGTATACTTTATTTTCTTTCATTCTCAATATTTGCTCATAACTCACTGAAAAAGATTTTTTATTTAATAATTTATAAAAAAATAATAGAGCTAAGCTAAACCATATTGGAATATGAATATAAAGATTTTTTCTTGATAATAAAGATGAAACTGTTCTTAATATTGAATTATAACTTATTTCAGAGCCTCCTGAAAGGTTATAGCTTCTCCCAATAACTTTATTTTTACTCATCAAAACATCATAATATGCATTAGCAAGATCCTTCGCAAATATTGGTTGGAAGAGATTTTTACCTGACCCAAAAATTGGAAATACATAACTATTATCTAGATAGTTAATCAATTTCCACATATTCTTATCCTCTTCGCTTCCATAAATCATGGTGGGGCGAATTATAGTTATTAAATCAGAAAATTTTGAAATTGAATTTTCAATATTTTTGTATTCATTTGATGCTGATTTGAATTTAGAATATATACCTGTAGTATGAACACAAATAAACCATTCAACATTCTTTCTTATACCTAATTGAATTAATGGCAAACTAAAATGAATGCCTGCAATATTGAAAACAGTATCTACATTATTAAAACTCTCAGCAATAGATTCAATATTATTTAAATCACCTTGAAATAATTCAATTTTTAAATTTAACTCTTTGAGCCAGTCTACTTTAGAGTTTTTTCTAACTATACATCTAATTTTTCTAGAATAACTCTCATTGTGAAGCCTTTTTAAAAAAATTTTTCCAGTATGACTTGTCGCACCAGTTACTAAAAGCATATAATTACCTCAAAAAAAAATAATATTAAATTATTTCAGAGAAGGGAGCAAATAATGACAGTTTACTGGATATTAGACAATGAAATAACGAATGAAGAAGACTATAATAAATACAGAAAGGAAGCACCTTACTATGTTCGACGTCATGGAGGAGAATTCTGTGTAAGAGGAGGATCTATTGACCTAATCCATGGTGAATGGCAACCTAAAAGAGTTGTAATTTTAAAATTCCCATCAAAAAAAGCCTACGAATCATTTATAAATGATCCTGATTACAAGCCTTGGAAACAAATGCGAGAAAAAGCAAGTATAACTAATAATGTCTTACTACTTGAGGGAACAGAATAGAAGAGGATTAATAGTGTATATAGCAATGAATAGATTTCATATTAAACTAGGATTTGAGATGGAGTTTGAGAAAGTATGGAAAACAAGGGAAACATATTTAAATGATGTGGATGGTTTTATAAAATTTAATTTAATTAGAGGTAAAAGTGATACTGATTTTACACTATATGCATCACACAGCACTTGGGAAACAGAACAAGATTTTTTGAACTGGACAAAATCAGACTCCTTTAAATTGGCTCATAAAAATGCCGGGCAGAATTCAAACATGTACCTTGGGCACCCTATCTTTGAAGGTTTTAATATAGTTATATAATTTTAAATTTTTCAGACGAACTTTTAAATTAAGATACCATTATATTTTTAAAAAAAAATAATATGTGATTTAATGAATAAATTACTAAGACGGACCCTGATCCTATAACTTGTAATAGAAATATAAAGACTGAAACTAGATGCAAAAATTTGAAATACTTTTCTGATATCAAATCTCCTTCTAAGGTCAGGTCTCTTAACTTATTAATTTTTGGGGTTATAATATAAATATTAGCAAGAAATCCAAAGCCCATAATTATACTAATGGTACTTCCATAGAAACTTTTGCCAATTAAAAATAAAATAGCAGCTAATATCACTATAATTAAACAAAACTTAAATAGCCGTGGAAAAATATATCTAAGAAATTTCTGTAAATTATCACCCTTTAATATGTTAAATACAGCAGGTGTAGTTACAAACATAAATGATAACATAGTTCCAATTAAAACGGCATGCAGAGTGAGAGCTAATAAATTTTCCATACACCTGATATGTTCATTTTTTCTTTATAATCAAGAGGCATACCTACCTTGATTTTTTTAGTTTAATTAAATGATATTTAGATTTTTGTGTTTCCGAATTAATAATATCACATTCAACAACAAAATACCTCCCTAGCATCTCAATCAAATAATCAATCTCTGAGTTCTTAAAGACTTTTTTATTGAAATTTTGTATCATAGAATATCTACCCGCTATCAGTATCATACCGTCTTGATGCAGTATTTTCTTAAATTCTTCCAAATAAATTTCAAGTGGGTCCAAAAAATATATAACATTAATTAACAATAATTTATCTATCGACCCAATCTTAATTATTTTAGATAAATTTTTAGCATCAATATTAATAATATCAATATTTTTATTTTTAAATTTAGCCTCTAAAACATTTCTAAAAACTTTACTAATTTCTATAGCATATATCTTCTTAGGATCGCTTTTTACAATTTCATCTAATGCTTGTCCGTTCCCAGGGCCAATTTCTAATACAGTATCCGTTTTATCAACTGACAACCTTTGAACAGTACTCTTAATCATTTTTCTATTACTAATATCCATTAATTTTTTGGCAATAAATCCAAAAAAAAAGTGTCGAGGCTCACGCATATTTTCAGCCATAATTTTTGTAAATTTTAGTTTATTAAATATAAAAACTATTAAAAAATTATACTTTTTTAAAAAGAAAACTTTTGTTTTATTTGCCATTCTATTTATCTGAGTTTCAGTTTTATTTAATTTCTAAGTAATTTCATCTGACTCTAAGGCATTAGTCATTATTAAAAGTTGTTTATAAGTGGAATTAAATACACAATGCGGGTGCCCAGCAGCTGACCATATCTTTTCAAATCTTCTTAATGAAGTATCAATAATTAAATTTAATTCTCTAGGCAAACCTATAGGAGAGACACCACCAATTGAATAACCTGTAATTTTTTTTACAATTTTTGCTTCTGGCCTAAATACTGACCCCTCTATGTTGAGAATTTTATGAAGTGCTTGTGTTTTACACTTCTTGTCACCCGCAATCAGCACAATAACAGGTGTATGAATTTTTTTAGATTCTATAATAAATATTAACGTTTTAACTATTGCTCCGACTGGAACATTCAAAGACTTAGCAGCATCTAAAGCAGATCTTGCCGTCATCTCAAGTTCAATTACTTGTTGAGGGTGATTATATTGTTTTAAAATTTTCGCAACATTTTTTACTAATTTCTTTTCTAAATTAGATATAACTTACCTCATAAATTTCTACTATTTTGTTCACAAAAGCAGTATATTTACTTTTAATAATATTTAAACTCATAAAATCAAAATTATTGATAGAATCTATAGGCTATATGATATGCAGAACAAATACCCTAAGGCTTATTTTGCGATCCTTAGAAAATCTTTTGAAACATGCCCCCAGTGACATCTTGGGAAATATGGAAATAAATTATGAGTAAACCAATTCTAAAATGGGCAGGCGGTAAAACTCAGCTCATTAACCAAATAGAAAAATTCTTACCCGAAGAAATAAAAAATAGAAAACTAAAAAAATATGCTGAACCTTTTATTGGTGGTGGGGCACTATTTTTTTATCTTCAAGATAAATATAAAATTGATGAAACATATATAAGTGACACAAATAAAGACTTAATACTTCTCTATAAAACAGTTAAAGAGAATTTAAATGAACTATTAAAACAACTATTAATTATATCAAATAAATATCATGCAATTACTATTGAAGAAAACAGGAAAGAATACTTTTATAAAATTCGTGAACTTTATAATGAAGGTATAACTGAATCTTCTTATCAAAATTTGACAAAGGAAAGTATCTTTAGAGCAGCCCAGCTAATTTTTCTAAATAGAACAAGTTTTAATGGCTTATATCGAGTAAACAGCATGGGCTTATTTAATGTTCCTTTTGGAAAATATAAAAATCCAGGTATTTATAATGAGAAGGGTTTAAAAGAAGCGTCAAAATTACTTAAAAATACGATTATTGAATGCTCAAGTTATCAAAACTTGCCTAAAGAGTTTCTTTCTAATTCATTAATATATTTTGATCCCCCTTATCGCCCATTATCGAATACATCAAGTTTTACTGCTTACAATAAGTCTAATTTTAATGATATCAGTCAAATTGAACTTGCAAATTATTATAAAAAAATATCAAAAAATAAAAATCTATATTTAATTTTAAGTAACTCAGATCCAAAGAATAGCGACAAAAACGACAAGTTCTTTGATGAATTGTATAATCAATTTATCATTAGCAGAGTAAGTGCAACTAGAATAATTAATAGTAAGTCTGAAGGACGAGGAAAAATAACTGAAATATTAGTAACAAACAAAGAATTTAAAAAAGTTTTAAAGAGATGACAAAAAAACAAAAGAACCCTCACTACGAAATAATAAAAGGTACAAGTCTAATTCTTATGTTTTAAAAAATGTAATTAAAATTTCAGATAAAAACTCTCATAATTAAGTAAAATGTTTTTATTTACTAAATTTGAATTAAACATTAAATATGGTAAAAAAATATGATGAATAATAAAATTTTTACAGTTGGTGGATTGTTCTCAGGCGTTGGAGGTATAGAGCTAGGTTTTTCAAATAAAAAAAAATTCAAGATTGCCTGGGGAACAGATTTTGATATTTACGCTTCAAAAACTTACAGAAAAAACTTTACCCACCCTTTTTATGAAAAAAATATAAATAAACTTAGAGGAAAAGATTTAGAAGCAGTTGATGTGCTTGTAGGTGGTTTTCCTTGCCAGGCATTTTCTGTTGCAGGTTATCAAAAAGGGTTTGAAGACGAAAGGGGCGATGTTTTTTTTCAAATTATAAGATTAATAAACGAGTTACCAAAAAAACCTAAAGTTTTATTACTTGAAAATGTTAAAAATATTTATACTCATGATAAGAAAAAAACATTTAGAATTATCCAAGACAGTTTGGAAAAAACTGGATATTGTGTTTTTTCTAAAATAATGAATACTTGCGAATATACTTGTGTTCCTCAAAATAGGGAAAGAACTTTTATTGTTTGTTTTCTTGAAGGTAAACATGCTTTTTTAGATCCATCAAAACCAAAATCAACCTATTTTCAAAAAGTTTTTCCTCCTGAAAAAATAATTAAACTTAAACCTATACAATATTTTTTAGAAAACGCTGAAGTTGATGAAAAATATTATTATAGACAAGATAAATACAATTATAGAGAATTATCACAATCTGTAACTAAAAAAAATACTTTTTATCAATGGAGAAGAGTATATGTTAGAGAAAATAAAAGTGGTTTATGTCCTACTTTAACAGCAAACATGGGTGCAGGTGGTCATAATGTTCCCTTAATAAAAGACGACTTTGGTATAAGAAAAATTACACCTAGAGAATGTTTTAATCTCCAAGGATTTCCAAAGAATTTTAAGCTACCAAAAGATGTTCCAAACACACAATTGTATAAACAAGCGGGCAATTCAGTAACAGTAGATATGTTTAAAAAATTTGCAGATATAATATACAATACTTTACTTAAAAATTAATTTTTAAGTGCAATCATTCCATTATCAACCCACTTCCAAATATAGATCGCAAGGATACTTCTGTAAGGTTTTGCCCATTTAACTTGAGAAAAATCTTTATCTAATTTCTTATTAAAGATTTTCTGATATCCTTTTTTAAGAGTGGAATCCCCTTCAGGAAAAATATCTAATCTTCCCATATAAAATAATAGAATAATATTTGAAGACCAAGGACCAAATCCATTTAATTTTTGAATTTCATTTTTTGCATCTTGATCATTCAATTTTTTCCAATAATAAAAAATTTTTGTATTATTTTTTACTTTTATTGCTAAGTTTTTCATAAAGTTTATTTTAGTATAAGAGATTCCAATTTTTCTTAAATCTTCGACATTAGTTTTTAAGATGCAATCTGGACTAATTATTTTGGAGGAGGAAAACATTTTTTTCAATCTTGAAAAAATTACATTAGCAACCTTGTTTGATAGTTGTTGATTTATAATTATCTTAATTAAAGACTCATAATTTAAACGGCGTACATTTAAACTAACTGGACCAAGTTGTTCAACCAGTAATTTGAATTTACTATTTTTTTCAAGAAACTTAATCGCATCCGAAATATCAACAAACATTAATATTACCAATCATCAATATTACCTTTTTTTAAAATTTTCGGTTTTAAAGGATCTAAAATTTTATCTGGAATTGAAAACCTTGGTCTTTTACCCTGAAATTGTAAATCTTGGATTTTGTTCTGCAAGGAGGTTGTTAAACCTCTTGGAAACTTCATAGAAAAGATAATTTGAATACTCTCCATCCGAAAAGTATTGTCCAATCTGACCTACTCCACAGTTACCATCTTTTCCAAATCTGTAGGTTGATTAAATAAAGGAAAATCATCAGATTCAATTTCAGTATTGGATTCAATTGATTCATATTTCACATTAGCGAATGTCTTTAAAATTGCCTCTAAAATGTATCTAACACCATCCACAGGAACTGCCATTCCTATTTGTCTTCTCACACTTTCTTTTGAACCATGAAAAATGAAATCATCAGGGAAGGTTTGTAATCTAGCACGTTCTCTGTTAGTGAGTGCTCTATTCTCAATCCAGTGATATACGTGAGTTCCACCTCCTCCACTTCCAGTAATAGTATATGCTGGTTTCTCCGGGTCTAATCTTTTATAAATCATAGATAATTTCGCACCTTTAACATTTAGTTTTAAGTTTTCAGGCAAATCTGCGGTCCAAGCATTTTCACCTGGTTTTATATGTTTTAAACGTTCAACAAC
>CEUJ01088232.1_pt1 | contig 47413 bp, 48 predicted proteins | sample 361531 | NCBI WGS metagenome assembly CEUJ01 (sample SAMEA2622842, study PRJEB7988) | marine metagenome | biome: marine biome (ENVO:00000447); feature: marine epipelagic mixed layer (ENVO:xxxxxxxxx); material: "saline water (ENVO:00002010), including plankton (ENVO:xxxxxxxx)" | depth 140 m | reverse complement strand
GCATCAACCACCGCCTTTTGAATCCGATCCTCTTCGCCAATTTGTTGTTTTTCCACTTCATCGCGTAAGGATTGGACGTTGTTTCGTAAATGTTTGATCTCGATATTGGCATCCACCACCGCCGTTTGAATGCGATCTTCTTCACCAATTTTTTGTTTTTCGAGTTCATCGCGTAAGGATTGTACGTTTCCTTTGAGGTGTTTAATTTCAATATTCGCATCGGCCACGGCTTTTTGAATGCGAGTTTCTTGTGCGATCTGTTCCTTTTCAAGTTCATCTCGCAGGGATTGTACGTTTTCTTTTAAATGTTTTGCTTCAATGGTTGCATCGGCCACGGCTTTTTGAATGCGAGTCTCTTGCTCTATTTGTTCTTTTTCAAGTTCCTCTCGAAGAGATTGCACATTTCCTTTGAGGTGTTTAATTTCAATGGTTGCATTGGCCACGGCTTTTTGAATGCGAGCTTCTTGTTCTATTTGCTCTTTTTCAAGTTCCTCTCGAAGGGATTGCACATTTTTTTCTAGGTGCCGATTTTCAACTGAAGTTTCAGCAATGGCTTTTTGAATTCTGTCGTCCTCTCCGATCCGTTCCTTTTCATTTTGAATTCGAAGTTCTTGGATGGTTTTTTCCAATTGCCGAATGGTCACTTGGTCGCTATTTACTGCATTTTCAATATCTTTTTCTTTGGTAATGATGCTTTTTTCAAGCTCTTCACGAAGTTTGATAATGGTATGACGCAAATGGTTTGCTTCATGCTCTTTTTTTAAATGGTTGGGGGACATGCGTTAGTTATCGATGGAGTATATGAATACTTAAATATTTTTTGACTGGAAAAAATTAAAAAACCATCACACAATACCATTATAATTTCTGATTCAAATGACAGAATGGATGAGTATTGAATGGTTTAAGAAAAATCCTTGAAACTACAAATCCGAGCACTTCAACAAAAAATGAACCCTCCGTCCAGAAAAAAGCGTCCGCGAACTGATGGTGTCATACAGGAAAGCGCTAAACGAAGAGCCATGAGCCTAAGTCAGTAAAAGATTTAGTGGATATGGTTGAAACTGGAACAGATGCTCAAAAAGAAAGTGCTGGAACGGAGCTTGGTAATTTAGCACGTAATAACGATACTAACTAGGGGAATAAAAAAGTGGCTGGGAGTATAATCGTTGGAAATATTACTTCCCAAAATATAATTATTCGTAGTAAGTGACAAGCCTAAAAAAGCGAATCTATTATTGGTAGCTTCTTTATTAACGGGGACAGATTTTTAATGATCTTTATTGTTATGGTTGTCTGCGAATGATGCCGATCCAACATATGATTAGAATCATGCTTCCTGCCCAGGGCCACTGTTGGTACATTGTTGGTGTTGACCTGATTTGAATGGGATGCGTTAATATGGCCTCGTTTCGATGTGTTGTATTCTGAATTAAGGCCCCCGATGGGGAAATAATGGCTGATTGGCCCGTATTTGCTGACACCGCAACCATGGTTTGAAACTCAGCGGCATGGACTTGGGCAAATTTTAGGAATTTGCTCCCGGCAGTACTGTTGTCATACCAGGCATTGTTGGCCAGAATGGCCATGATGCCATTGGGGGGGGATGCATAAAATTTACCATAGATGCCTTCCAAGCAAATGAGCGGCCGGATGCTGAACCCTTCAATGGGAATATCAATGGTTTGATCCCCCTTTTCAAAATCACTAAACAGGAGTGATTTTGGGATAATATTGGATAAAATGTTTCGAAATGGTAGCGTTTCCCCAAATGGCATGAGGCGTTGTTTTTTATAGGTGATGGGTTCCCCATTGGGTTGAATTAGTAGGCTGCCATTGAAGGTGCCGGTGTCTTTTATAAATGTGCCAAACAATATGTGTTTTTTTTCTTTGGTGCTGTATTGTTGAATCTTATCAAACCATGGCCGCATTTGCATGTTCGTTGGCAAGATCGATTCTGGCAGAATGATAATGTTTCCAGTGGCGGATGTAATGAGTTTGAGATAGTGTTTTTCAACGGATGCCCAATGAGTTTGATTCATTTTTATTGGCTGTTCAACGTTGGTTTGAATCACTGAGATGCGTTGGGTGCTTTGGGTTTGAGTTGGCGTAGATCCAATCATGGTGGCCAGGATGATGAGCCCAATCATTACTATGGAGGGGGTTTTGTTGATTTTATTCTTTGCTTGTTGCCATATTAATGCATTGATTATAACAATCAATAGTCCCAATCCAATATGCCCAATGATGGATGTTATGGGTAAATAATGGATGATTTTCGATAATCCAAATCCTAGGTTTCCATTCGTATTCCCAAATGATCCCATGCTTTTGGCATATTCTATGGCTGGCCAGAGGATGGGCAATAATAATGGCCATTGGATGGTTGTTTTTTCATGGATGATTTTTAGTACCCAACCACCAAGGCCATAAAACAAACCAAAATAGAGACTGGCGATGAGCCAAATAAAAATGGCGGCGATGATATGACTATCGTTGGCCAAAGTTAGCAGAAATAAGTGCAGTCCTCCCATATAAATAATGCCCCAAATGTAAAATGTGGAATATTTGATCTTGTTTTGCATGAGTGGGATGAATGAAATAAGAAGCCCAAAAGGGAAATATTGATAGGAAAGGGCGCATAAAATGGCCGATATTACAGTACGGTAACGGTCCATGATACTATTTTAGCACCTGTTTCAGGTTGAAATAGGGATGTGTCATTTTGACGAGTTAATGGCGGACGATTTGAAATAATTTCAATGGACTGAATATCACTTACAAGGTCTTGCGTATTATTTGGGTTGTTGCCTTTTGTGGTGATGATTGAAAAGAATAATATGTTTCCGCTGATTGTCAAATCGGAAACGGGCACAGTGAATGAAATGGTTGACCCAGACACTTGATAGTTATTGATTGAATGGTTTGTTGAAAGATATGAAAAATGCTCTTCATCGGAATTGGTCGAATCTGAAAACGGCCCTTTTGTAAGGGTAATATCGGTTGGTTTAAGAGTTAAAATACCTCCCCATGTTTGGAAGTACTTGGTGTAAAAATCAATCAAACCTGTTCCAGCACTGATGGTGTCTACGGTTGTTTGATTGAATGATTCACCAGGAATAAAAAAGTAGTTGCTGCTTAAACTGGAATTTAAATTAAAGCTGTTGCTTCCATAAACAATGTAATAATTGTAGTTACTAAATGATGGTATCGAATCAAAGGTGATTGAAAATGTCACATTGGTTCCGGGACTTTCTTTAAGTGTAACGGTGTTGGCACAACCCGATAAAATAACGAGTAAACAAGTCAGGAATAAGCAAAGACAATACTTATCTTTGAATGGATTTATCATCAAAAACTCCTTCCAAACGAAATGATTCGTATTTATTGCTTGTGAACCCCAAACGGTTGTCTGGGAATGCGTTTATTGTAAATTGAAATCGATATTCTTCCAATAAACGGTTGTACATGAGTGTTAGTTTTCGTTCGTGCAAGTCTTTGGTTAGTGATAAGGTTTGAAGCTGGTAATCCTGATTATATTTGGGGGCATAGGTGAAATATGCTTTAAAAATCCAACGGTTTTCCCATTGTCGACTCGTTGAGCCTGAAATAACATGATTCAGATTGATCATTTCTCCTTCATTCAAATCGTAATTTGCTTGAAGTGACGTTTCAAACATTTTGGATGGTGTAATGTCAAAACGTCCAACCAACGGTGAGTATCGACGTTGTTGCAGAAGGTAGGTTGTTCTAAATAAGCTTCGAAATACGTTGTTTGGTCGAAGTAATAACTCATATTCGTTGTCTAATTGGTAATTCACAATCCAGTTGTATCCTGATGAGTATTTCAAAGCATATTTTTGTGGTGATAATAGGTATAATGTTAGCGTTTCTCGAAGTTCATTTTTTTCAATTTGCTCTCTTTCATCAAAATAAAAGGGGGTATTTCCATTCTTGGGGATCCAGGTTCGATTGTGAGATGTCTTGGTTTTAAAAAATGAAAATGAATCTGTTTCATATGTGGTATTGTTTCCAACAGTAAAGGTCTGGTCACCACTTGCGTAGTAATATTGGTTGTAAAATGTAGTCAATGATAATTGCCCATTCATGAAATTATATTTATAATTTCCATTTAAATTTTGACTTAAATTGAACCGTGATTGAGAGTATTCGCGTTGCTTATTTAGGCTTGTAATGAAATACTGTTCTGTATAGTACCCATACTGATAGGACTGATTGATGCGCCAAGCATCATTTAATTTAATTGAATTTAAGGCAAGATCAATTTCGGGGGTCTTCTGGACCACATGATTTTTTATGTCTTCCGTGACGGTATCGCTATCCGTGTCAAAATAGTAATCAATGGACGTTTTTACAGTTCCAAAATCTTTAAATTGTTTTGAAAAACTTTGTTGCGTTTTCAGGTAGGAATCTTTTCTTAAATCATTTTGGGTTAGTTCTTTTTGGTAAAAACTTACATTGTTTTGGCTTTTTATGTTGTGGCCAATAAACTGACTGTTTTCGATATTAATGGCATCGCTTTTGACACTATTTTCAGATCGTTTGTAACTTAAACGTGTGGCACTAGAATCGTCCCCTTTTTTGGAATAACTAATATGATAATCTTTGGGGGTTAATGTTGATAAATGAGACTGGTCAAAGCTATAGACGGCGGTATGTGTTCCATCAATGGCTTTTTTTTCAAAGGATATCAGGTTTTTGTCAGACGCGGCGGTGCCCCCTTGAATTAGGTACATGTTCTTTGATTGAAAGTGGGTGGTGAGCTTATCTTCATTGCTGAGCTGGATGGTTTGGTTCCATTCCTTAATATTGTACTCCGTATCGGTAATCCCATAGTAATAGATATCGCCATCCAAGTTATCAAGATTGTTATAATTTAATCGCGTTCCAAGTCCAATGCCTTTTTTGCTTAAATAATCGATGAATGCTTCCCCAGTCCAATGGTTAGTAAGTACATAATCCACTTGGCTCTTAAAAAAGCCCCCTTCAATTTGATTGCTTCCGATGACGGGCATTAAATAAATTACTTTTCGTTTTCCTAAATCAAATACATAGGCTGGGGACCAAAAGCCAAGAGGTAAAAATAATACCGGGTTAACGAGTCGAACATTTTGACCAATAATTCGTTTTTCTGGATAAATAATAAAGGATTCGGCTTCAAGAAAATAATGGGGGGGATTAGACCCACATGTGGTTAATTGTCCACGAGTTCCAGACTTATATTGATTGTGATCTGAAAAATAGTCCGCCTTTGCATATACTTGTTGCCCTTTTTTTTTGGTGGTTAATTCTAAGTTTAATTGATTAATTGAAATGACATTGGTTTTTGTATGATATGAAAAGTTGTCTGATAAAATAATCTGATTATTTTGGATCATTTCAACATTATTTTTTCCATGAATGAGGTCTGTTTTTTTATTGTACTCAATTTCATCGGCCAATATTTTAAAATCAGGGTGAATGAGCTCCGCATTGCCAGAGGCAACCATGGTTTGTTGATCTTCACTATACGAAATATCCAGCCCCTTTATGCTAATTTTCATTGCATCTAACTGGATGGTGCTCAGTAATAATAATATCAGTATTAGTGACTGTTTGATGCTCATTTTAACGAAGCGATAAGAGTTCAGGAGATATCCAATAATCGGTTGTTATTTGATCAAAGTGTTTTGATCGATGACGCTGTTGATCCCAATGAAGGTATTCATAGGATTGATTTGACTTTTTCCAATAGGTATTGGCCAATTCAATTTGATGTTGTTCGTAAAATAAGTCGCCCAATACAATAAAGAATATGCCATCTGTTGAACATATTTTAATGGCTTGTTGGATGATTCGAATCGCTGATTCAATGTCTTCTTTGTGTATGAAGCAAAGGCCTTTGATAAAAAATGTGTATGGGCAAGATGTTGTGATGGCTTCGGCTTGTGATATTTTTTCTAAGGCACTGTTTGTGTCATTTTCTAAAAGATCAATCATGGCTAAGTTCAAAAAGCTAATGTGAAACGTTGGGTCCATTTGAATGGCAAGCTCAAATGATTCCCGGCCGGCTTTTAATTGTTGTTTTATGACTTGTTTGCAACCTTCGTCATTGTAGGATTGTGCAAACCCGATGACCTCAAACTGGTGTGTTTTCTTTTTTTGTGGGCCAAAATGATTTTTTCGAAGTGATAATTGAAGGTGTTTCGATGGGGTCATGAAGGCTTGGCATCCCACCAATACCAGTCCATTATGGTTTAAATATTTATTTTTTCTTAATCGATCAATGATGGATTGAGTGCTCAAATAATTCTGATCAATGGTTGCAATGGTTTCAAACGAATGAAGTGCTTCTTTTTCATTGCTGAGTAATAAATGGGACAATCCCGTCCAGTAGTGACATTCTTTCAATGTATTTTGATGATTGGTTTGTTTGATGGTTCGGGACAATATTTGATCGGATAAATCAAAGCGCGATTTTTGAAAAAATGCTCGAGCGATCATTCGTTGTGCGGTTTCGTAAAGCGTTGCGTCTTGTTTTATTTGTTGAAGTGCTTGAATGGCTGAATCAAGATCGTTTTTGGCGAGGTATTGGCTCCCTAATTCAATGAGTAATTCATCGGATGAGTCGGTTTGGTCGAGTGTGTTAATTTTATGATGGGTATGGGCAGTGAATGTAGTGTAAAGCATTTCATAAATATTCCAATGGAAGGGGTGTTTAATCAGCATTGATTTAATGACTTCGAGTGCTTCTATGAATTGGTGGTTTTTATTTAGAATGGTGACTTTTAATAAGGTTGCATCAATGCTTTCCTCAGTTTGACTGAGCGCTTCAATCAGGGGCAATGCCTGATCGTGTTGGTTGGATTTTGTATAAATCTTTGCCATTAATAATTTTGCCATATTCTGAGATGGTTCTTGAATATTGTTTTGAATTTGTTCAATTTGATGAATAAATCCAAGTTCTAATGGGTTCTCACACTCATTGATGCATTGATCAAAGTAATGAAACGCTTGGAGAAAATTTTCTTGTTGATAGTAAATATTTCCGATGATTTCTAATGCCATTGTATGTTTTGGGTAGTATCGAATAATTTTTTGCATGAGTAGAAGGCATTTATCGTAATGATTGTGTGATAAGTTGATGATGGCTTGGATATATTCAAGACTTTCTGTAAAACGCTCTGATTCTATCATTAGCTCTGAAATTAAATATAAAATATCTGGTGTTTGTGGGAACGCACTGTTTTGTTCAGTTAGTAGTTGAATGGCATCGTTTTTTTTGTTTGGGTGATACTTTATAAGCATTGAAATTTGTTGGCATCCTTCAATGGGCTTGAATGCTCTGAACAGCACATTGGCATAAAGTATTCTTATGACGGGATGGCGAGGTATTTTTTGAATGATTTGTTCGATGGGTTGAATTAGTTCTTCGGATTTAAACGGAGCAATTTTAATTAATTGATGAAGTGTTTCACTCGCGGCTTCATAATCTCTTTTTCTAAAATGAAGTTCGGATAAAATTTTGTAGTTACTATACTCGTTGGGCTCAATTTCAATGAGTTTGTTATAAAGTGAAATCGCTTTTGTATAATTTTTTTCTTCAAGGTAAATCTTAGGGAGAATATTGATGATGCATGGGAAATAAATATTGTTTGATATGGCTGTTTCAAAGGCGTGTTTAATTTTAGATGTTAGTTGTTTTCGAGTAATTAGCTTTGCCAAGGTCTCATAGGTTGTTTCATGATGAGGATTTTCTTCAAGAGTTTCTTCAAATACATCAAATGCTTCATTAAATAAGTTCATTTCAATATAAATCTTTGCAATGATTAATTCGATATTAATGTGTGTTTTTTTATGAAGTTGTTTTTTATAAAGATAGGTCAGAATGTCAATGGCGCAATCGGGGTTGCTTTCGATGCTCTTCTTGAAATGATCAAATGCTTCGAAGAATAGATCTTTATTTACTAATGTTTTACCAAGCTCAATGTGTCGGAGTTCTTTTGGCAGTTTGTATTTCATGGATGGGGTGGTCATCTCTTAAATCCATCGTATAATAAAATGCCTGTGCATGGGAAAAAATAAATGAGATTGGGTATCCAAGCACTTAAGAATGGGTCAATGCTTCCTTTTTTTCCAATGGCTCGAAAGGTGGCCATCAAGAAGAAATAAAACCCAACCAATAATACCACACTAACAATTGCCCAAATAACACCCCACCAGTCTTTACCAGACCGAACAAATTTGATGCAAAATGTGATTCCCATTAAGCAAAATATGAAACAAGCTGCCGGCAAACTTTTCTTTAGGTGGTATTCAACTTCTAGTTCAGTCGTGTTGATACCGCCTTTATCTAAGGTGTCTATTTTTGTTTTTAATTCACTCGAATCCATTTGTTTTGGGGTTTTGTGTCGACTGTAAAATGAGTGCAAGTCACGAACCAAATGAATCGTGGTTGTGTCAAATTGTGAGATGTATTTAATATCCCCGGATGGGTTCAATTCGTGGATATAACCATTGTTTAAAAACCAATTTGTTTCATCCCACATGGCTTTTTTTGCGGAAATAATTCGTGGAAATGGTTCGGCTGTTTTTTCAAATAATAATAGATTATTCATTTCACCAGATTTTATATTTACATTTTCAATATATAAAAACCGATTTCCTGATTCTTTGAAAAATACATTATTCATAATTTTGGGTGGCGGACGCTTTTTAACAGCACTTCGAATTAAATGGTCCGATACTCGATTTGCCCATGGGGTGACGTATTCATTGACGCCCCAAGAAAACAAGGCAATGCTAATCCCTAATAGGGCAACGGGTACAATTACGCGAAAGATTTGAACGCCGGATGTTCTTATAATCGTTAGTTCATTGTCTTTGGCCATTCGAACCAGTAAAAGCATGGTTGCAAATACAGCGGACATGGGCAAAAACATGACCATAATGGCGGGAACTTTGTAGATTAGTAGGCGTGTAATAACGCCGAGAGAAACCCCTGAATTTACGAATAAATCAACCAGTGCAAAAATCAGGTCAACCAAACCAATAATGACAAACCCTCCCAAAGAGAATAAGAACGGACCTAAAAACTCTTTTAGTAGGTAGCGATCAATGATTGACCTGTTCCACCAGTTGACCGTCATTTAGGTAAGTTCGTTTTGTTTTTGTTCAGTGCGAGTTCTGTTAACTGCGGCTTTTAAACGTTTTTTACGAGATTCTGATGGTTTTTCAAAGAATTCTCTTTCTCTTAATTCTTTGAGTGTTCCTTCATTTTTTATTTTTCTCTTAAACTTTCTTAACAATGAATCGATTGATTCGCCTTTTCTTTTTTCCTGGCGTGTCATTGAAGATCATCCTCCTGTGTTTGTAATGTTGCAGACAATAACTGTAACTTTAAGTTAAAATTATACTTGATATTTGAAATAATTTCGATCATTTTCTCTAAATAATCATGTTCTTTTTTTTCTATATTCGGCCAATTTGCATATAATTCAAGTTTCCACGCATAAATTAGGCTGGTAATTAACTCGGTATCATAAGGTAATCCTTGGATGAAAACGGTTTGTTCAAATGCGGATTTATTTAAAAAATCAGTGGGTGGTAGGTAGGTTATTTTTTGATTTATTTCCTCAATCAATACCTCAAGATCTCTGGTTTGTTCCTGAATTGGTTCAGGGCAATGAAATAATTGAGCACGTGATTGAATGGTTTTTGGGACATCAAATTTGTTTTGAGTGGATAAAAAAAACACGGTGTTTTGTGGTGGTTCTTCGATGGATTTTAATAGTGCATTTACCGCACTATTCGTGATTCGTTGAATGTTGTGAATAATCACAATGCAATAAGCTTGGTTGGAGGGGCCATACTTTATTCGGTCTTGAAGTGATTTGACGTGGTCTATTTTGATTGTTTTTTGAGGATTTATTACGATGATATCTTCACCGGGTTCAATGAGTGTGTCTGATGGTGTATTTGGTGCGCTAATTGTTTTTTTGTGGATCATTTCAGTAAGTTCAATCATTATGCGATAGATTATTCGATTGCTTTGACCATAAAATAAGGTTGCATTTGGCAAGCGCTGGTTGCTGGCTTGCTGTTTAATGTGAGACATGAGTCTGGTGACGTTAATTGTTGGGTTCTTACTCATTACATTTCTATGATATATTATATTTATAAATGATAGAAGAAACACGGTTTTTTGATCCAAATGAGCAGGTGTCTGATGAGAAGGAATTTACGTTGCGTCCAAAAACATTGGCTGATTTTGTTGGTCAGGTTAATTTGCGTAGAAACTTGAGCGTATTTATCGAGGCTGCAAAAAAACGAAATGAATCATTGGAGCATGTTTTGTTTTATGGTCCGCCAGGATTGGGGAAAACGTCTCTCGCTAATATTATTGCCAATGAAATGAATGGGCACATTAAAATTACATCTGGACCAGCCATTGAGCGGCCGGGAGATTTGGCGGCTATTTTGACGAACTTGAGTGCCGGGGATATTTTATTTATTGATGAAATTCACCGATTAAATCGTTCGGTTGAGGAAGTGTTGTACCCTGCCATGGAAGATTTTGAGTTGGATATTGTGATTGGTAAAGGCCCAGCGGCACGTTCTATTCGACTTAATTTAGAACGGTTTACGTTGGTTGGCGCAACCACCCGTGTTGGGTCCTTAAGCGCTCCTTTACGGGATCGGTTTGGCATTATTGAAAAATTTGATTTTTATACGCCTGAAGAACTGGCCAAGATTGTTTGTCGCTCATCGACGTTATTGGATACCCCAATTGGTGAAGAGTCTGCGTTGATGGTTGCTGAATCATCTCGAGGCACCCCTCGAATTGCCAATCGAATTTTAAAGCGTGTCAGGGATTGGTCTCAGGTGGTCTCTGATGGATCCATTTCAGTGGATGATGTTCGGGCATCGCTCGACGCTATGGGGATTGATACTACGGGCATTGATCAAAATGACCGTTTGTATTTGGATACCCTTATTAAAAAGTTTTCTGGGGGGCCGGTGGGGGTGGATACATTGGCCGCTAGCATGTCGGAAGAATCCGAAACGTTGGAAGACGTGATCGAACCCTACCTTTTGCAAAAGGGGTTCATTGACCGTACCGCCAAAGGACGAATGGCAACGGCTTTGGCTTATGATTATCTTGGGGTACCATTTAAAGATACAAATAAAAATCAACCCACATTATTCTAGGAGGAAATATGTCCAGATTGGCATCAATTGAACGAAATACAAAAGAAACTCAAATTACGCTATCATTAAGTGTTGATGGTACGGGGCAATCAGATATTCAGACCGGGGTTGGCTTTTTGGATCACATGTTGGATTTATTTACCGTGCATGGATTGTTTGATTTAACGGTTAAGGTGAATGGTGATTTGCATGTTGATGCGCATCATACGGTTGAAGATGTTGGCATTTGTTTGGGGAAAGCGTTGAGGGATGCGCTTGGTGATTTAAAAGGAATTGTGCGATATGCATCGGGTTCCTTTCCAATGGATGATTCATTATGCAATGTGGCCATGGACATTAGTGGTCGCCCATTTTTATCGATGGATACCCTACCCGATCAACAGTTGGGGGCGTTTCATTCTGAATTGGTGGAGGAATTTTTTCGAGCCGTGGTTCATAATGCAGGGCTGAATTTATTTGTTCATTGGCCCTATAAAGGAAATATGCATCACGTGATTGAAGCCTTATTTAAAGGGTTTGGGGTTGCACTGGATCGGGCGACTCAAATTGATGAGCGGCGAACGGGAGTGCCGTCCACCAAGGGTGTTTTGTGAACGAACTATTTGATGGGGATTATTTGGCCACGGCATTGCAGCGTGTATCGGTGAATGTGTTTGACCTATTGCGTGATCAACAGCCAGATAATATTGTGTTTGTTGGAATTTTAACCAATGGTGTTTTTTTTGCAAAACGCATTCAACACAAATTAAAAAAATTGTCTTTTGATGTGACCGTTCCCGTGATGGAACTGGATATTTCATTGTACCGAGATGATTTTTCATCAAAAAAAGATTACATGTCAGTGGTGACCAATAACAATGTGAACTTTAATTTGGATGGCAAACATGTGGTGTTGTTTGATGATGTGTTATCTACGGCCCGAACAGCTCGTGCAGCGTTGAATGCGATTTTTGATTTTGGTCGTCCTGAGAAGGTAAGTTTTGTGGTGTTGTTTGATCGAAAAAACCGGCAAGTGCCGATTGAGCCCAATGTGGTGGGTGAGGTGTTGGATGTGGACCGAAACTTACGGGTGAATGTTGGTTTTTTTGAAGTCAAAGGGGAGGATAACGTCATGGTGGCCCCATTTTCTTAGCTTGTAAGGTGGGGATGTTATAGCGACGGTTGATCAAGAATTGGAGTGGGGCAGCAGTGATATTATGATCTTACCCGTTTTTTAAAGAAATAAGGTTGAACACCCATTTGTCTTTTTGTGGTTCATTCTATACTATTAACATATGGCAAAAAAGAAACGACAACGACCCCGAAAAAAAGATTGGCGATCCGTTACATGGTACCTGTTTTTTAGTTTTTTTGTAATTTCAATTATTACAGCCACCATGTCAAAGCCCAATGAGGCGCAACAGATTAATTTCTCTCAATTTTTAAATGAGCTTGAAAATGGCCAGGTTAAAAATGTTACCATCATGACATCCGATCGATTGATTCAGTACACGACCCAAGATGGAACGGCATTTAAATCGTATTACTTGGATTACCCAAATTTAGTGCAAGAATTAAAAGAGAAAAATGTTGAAATTAATGTGAATCCTACCGACTCAAGTTGGTTTATGGGCTTATTTTTACAGGCATTTTTGCCATTTATTTTGATTGGGGCATTGTGGTTTTTTATTTTCCGCTCCGCGCAAGGTGCCAGCAGTCAGGCCATGTCATTTGGAAAAAGTCGTGCGACACCTTGGAAGAAAGGCGATAAAAAGCAGAAAGTTACCTTTAAAAACATTGCTGGTGTTGAAGAAGCGGTTGAGGAATTGAAGGAAATTGTCGAATTTTTAAAAAAACCTGAAAAGTTTCGTGATATTGGTGCAAAAATTCCAAAAGGGGCGTTGTTAATGGGCCCACCAGGAACGGGTAAAACATTGCTTGCAAAAGCCATTGCTGGGGAAGCGGATGTTCCATTTTTTAGTTTGTCAGGATCTGACTTTGTTGAAATGTTTGTTGGTGTTGGGGCATCGAGAGTTCGGGATTTATTTGCGCAAGCAAAAAAGAATACCCCATCCATTATATTTGTTGATGAGATCGATGCGGTTGGTCGTCAGCGGGGTGCCGGTTTGGGTGGTGGTCATGATGAACGTGAGCAGACCTTGAATGCCTTGTTGGTAGAGATGGATGGTTTTGATGCTGATACAACGGTTATTGTGATCGCGGCGACGAATCGTCCGGATATTTTGGATCCAGCCTTGCTTCGTCCAGGTCGTTTTGATCGACAAATTACGGTGGATAAACCCGACTTAAATGGGCGTAAAGATATTTTAGAGATTCATGCCAAAGGGAAAAAAATCAAAAAAGGCGTTGATCTTGATTTAATTGCTCGTCGTACACCTGGGTTTACAGGGGCCGATTTAGCTAACATTATTAATGAAGGGGCACTTCTGGCCGCAAGGCGAGATAAGAAGGAAATTACACTCAGTGAAATTGAGGAATCCGTTGAACGGGTGGTGGCAGGGCCCCAAAGAAAATCTCGCATTATGTCCGATAAAGAAAAAGAGATTGTGGCTTATCATGAGGTGGGGCATGCGCTTGTGGCGGTGAATGTTGAGGAATCGGACCCTGTTCATAAAATTAGCATTTTGCCCCGTGGATTTGCATTGGGGTACACGCTTCAGTTGCCTGAAGAAGATACCTTTCTTATTTCTCGAGAGAAAATGTTGTCCCAAATGCAGATTTTATTGGGGGGACGAATCGCGGAAGAGCTCATCTTTGGTGAAATTACATCAGGGGCTTCCAATGATATTGAACGTGTTACGGAACTTGCCAAAAATTTTGTATGTAAATATGGCATGAGTAATAAATTGGGTACGAGAAAGTATGGATTAGAGAGTGGACCTATATTTTTAGGTCGAAAAATGACGGAGCAGTCCATTGATTATTCTGATCACATTGCCAAAGAAATTGATGAAGAAATTAATCAATTGATTGATGATGCTTATGATTGTGCAACCAAAATATTAAAGAAACATAAAAAAGTATTGGTTGCGGTGTCAAAGATATTGTTAGATAAAGAAGTGATTGATGGTACTGAATTTTTGGATTTAGTTAAGAATGCCGGAAAACATAGTATTAAAAAAGAGTCTGATAAAAAAGATGTTAAGTCAAAACCCGTTGCCAAAAAGCCAGCCAGAGCAGTAAAAAAAACCACGGCTAAGAAAAAAATTGACAAAGATGAGCCATCAGATTTACCGGTTTCATTGGATCAACCCATTGATCAAGTGACATAGTTCAGGTACTCTTTAACTATTCGGGGCGTGGCGCAGCCCGGTTAGCGCGCTACTCTGGGGGAGTAGAGGTCGTTGGTTCGAATCCAGTCGCCCCGACCATTATTTTTTGAAAATTTTTAAATTTATGTTCGGACTGGCTATTCGCATCCCTATTTCCTCTGATAGACATTTAAAACTTTCCCCAAAAAAACACGTTCTTTTGTTAGAAAGTCTAAATTTCCACCAAAAAAATATCTGATCTTAATTATTTTGTTTTCATTTCCCCATCAAGCCGCCTAGATGGTTACGGGTATAGCTTCTTTTGCCTATGCTACAGGAACAACCCAATGCATTTCATCCAGACCATTTTTTAACGAATTATGATCGCCATAAGTTTTTTTGTCGTTTGGAGGAGGGCTTCGATTTTGTATTGGAATCCAGTTTACCTATATTGAAATCTTAATCTTTTTGTGTAAATTATTTCGCCATACAGACTTTAAAGTTTTGAATACTGATATTGAGTTGGATTTTTTTATTACTTTTAAATCAAAGGAAGAGATTCAGTGTCAATTGATTCATTAATATTTTATAATTAAATGATGGGTTACATTTTTACTGAGCAATTGTTTTATGGAATAGAAACACTGGGTATTTTATCTTTTGCGTTATCCGGGGTAATCCTGGCAAAACAAAAGGATTTTGATATCGTTGGGGTTTATATTATTGCGTGGGTCACAGCCTTCGGTGGCGGGACCATTCGGGATGTTATTTTGGATATTCAACCGGTATATTGGATTTCACATTCGGAATACCCGTTGATGTTATTGGGGTTGGTTGTGTTAATATCTTTATTTAATCGCATTAAAATAAAAGAGTCTTGGTTAATGATTCCTGACGCATTGGGGATGGCATTGTTTGCCATATCAACGGCCAAAATGGCCATAGATCTTCAACACCCTCCAATTATTGTTGCGATTTTAGCTACTATTGTTGCGTCATTTGGTGGGGTTATTCGTGATAGTTTATGTCAAGAAACCCCAATGATATTTAAAAAAGGGTCCACAATTTACGCCTCCCTTGCTTTTTGGGGAGCACTTTTATTTGTCTTATTGATTGATTTGGCGTTGTTTACGCCGTTTCTATCCTATTTCATTTCCGTAATCACCGTTTTTGTCATGAGGCTATTGGCGATTAAATATGACTGGCGATGGAAAATATAAGGTTCTGTGCTAAAATAATCACTGATGAAACCGTCTTTATCTTTTATTATTACAAGGCCCAATGGGCGTGCCTTTCGTTTTAAATTATCTGTTTTTTTAGCTAAAATAATTTTTGGTGTGAGTCTTTTTTTAGTGGCTGTTCTAATGACTTCAGTTGTGGCGAATGTGAAGTTGATGACTCATTATCATCAGACGAAGCATGTGGCTCATGAGCAAGAGGTGCAAGCGGATGTTATCCGAATATTAAAACAAGAAGTGGAGTCACTTCGACAGTTAATGGAAGATTTAATTAAAAAGGAAGAGGCCATACGTCAAGATTTAGGTAAACCTAAATATCGTCGGTTATCCAATCGCCGAAAAATAAATAGAAAAGCTAAGCGTTTTGTTAAAAATTACCCAAAAGATAAGCAAGATGTTTTTATCATGCATAAAATATCGAGTGAATTGGACTATTTAAAAAAAAATTTATTAGTGGTTGAAAAAAATATGCGCCGGCATGTTGATGTCTTTGATCAATATTTGGCGTGGTTTGATGAAACCCCTTCCATATGGCCCATTTATGGGTATGTTCGCTCTGGTTATGGTTGGCGAACTCACCCTTTGAAACGGTCTAAACAATTTCATAAAGGCATTGATATTCCGGCTTGGATTGGCGCACCTGTTCAAGCAACGGCGGATGGATTTGTTGAATTTTCTGGATGGGGCGGGGGGTATGGTTGGATTGTGGTGCTGTCGCATAAATTTGGGTATAAAACCATCTATGCTCATTTATCTGAAATTGAAGTGAATACTGGGCGAAAAGTATTTAAAGGGCAAATTATTGGCAAAATTGGGACGAGTGGTTTGTCCACTGGTCCACATGTTCATTATGAAGTTCGTCAGCGGAGAAAAGCTTTAGAGCCATCCATGTATTTAGATTTGGATCTATTTACAGCTGTTTCTAAATTGTGGTAATTTCATAGAGTGAGTAACCTTAAACAGTCTAAAGAAGTGGTCTCTTATCTTGGTCCCAATACAAACTTGGAAGGTGACCTTCATTCCAATGGGGATGTTCATGTGGACGGTAAGCTATCGGGCGCCATTGTTTGCAATGGGGACTTAATTCTTGGAGAAGGAAGCAAGGTTTATGGTCAAGTGAAGGCAAAAAATGTGATTATATCTGGTTATTTCAAGGGTGAGATTGAGACCGTTGATGGGTTGGAAATTTTGCCGACGGGGCATGTTGAAGGTGATATTAAAGGCAGTAAGCTAACCATTCAAGAAGGTGGTATTTACAAGGGAAAGGTCAATATGGATGTGATTGAATCTCAATCCATTTATGAGGGTACTTTTCAAGTCATTCGAAAATAGGTTTTGAGTCACAACTTATACATTTGTTCTGTTCCAATTGGTCATGATGATGATATTACATTTCGAGTTCATCAGATATTGAGTCGTGTGAAAACAATTTTGTGTGAAGATACACGTGTGACTAAGTTATTATTAAAACGATTACAAATTCTTCATTCTCAGTCACTGGTCCGAATGGATCAGTATCAAGAAAAGAGATCATATTCAGCGTTTGATACAGCCATTCAACATGGGGATGTAGCGTATGTGTCGGATGCCGGAACTCCAGGTTTATGTGATCCTGGTGCGGGATTGGTTCAACATGCTCGTAAACATAATATTTCGATAGCGGTTTTACCAGGGGTATCATCTGTTTCGGCATTTATTAGTGGTTGTGGATTGCTTTTTTCAGAATATCATTTTGGTGGCTTTTTACCTAAAAAATATTCGGATTTAGACCAAGTATTGTCTTCTATTGTTGAGCAACAAACCGTTGGTATTTGGTTTGAATCGCCCAAGCGAATTTTACGCTTATCTGATCATTTGAAGGTTGAGTACCCTGATGTGCCAGTTGTTTTTGCTAAGGAGCTAACGAAGGAACATGAGGTCTTTTTTTCCGGTTCAGCGAATGATGTTAATGAACAACTTCATTTAGCCGATGTTCGTGGGGAATGGGTGGTCTTAATCGATGCTCGTGGAATTGTAGTTGATCATTCAAAGCAGAGGAAAAAGCTGGCAATAACTATGAAGGATGCCGGTTTAACTGCAAAACAAGTGAAGTTGTTGGCCCCCATATTTGATTGCCCAAAAAATGAATTGTATGATATTTTTCAAGCATTATGATTGATACACATGCCCATCTCCACTTAATTAATCGCAACACAGAGGATGTTTTAGCTGCTGCAAAAGAAGCTGGGGTTTACCACGTGGTGCAAGTGGCAATTGATTTACCAAGCATTCATAGAAACCTCAATGAGTATGCGCTTATGCCAAACTGTTCGATTACAGGTGGCATTCACCCACTTTCAGTGTTCGATTCACTTGAATTGGATGAGGTATTGGCTGTACTAAACGCGCATGTTGAAGCATTTGTTGCGATTGGTGAAATAGGGTTGGATTATAAATATGGAAAAGATAATATGGCATTGCAAAAGATTTTTTTTGAATCGCAATTAGCGTTTGCAAGAGCCCATGAAAAGCCGGTGATTATCCATTCACGACATTGTGATGAGGATATGCTAAATATAGTCAATCAGTATTCAGATGTAAAAAAAGTGTTTCATTGTTATGCTACCAATTATGCTTTTTTTGAAGCTCTTGAAGGGGATCAAAATTATATTTCTTTTACGGGGATGGTGACTTATGCCAAAAAGGGTAAAGTTATCAATGCAATGAGGAAGGTTCCAATGAATCGGTTAATGATTGAAACGGATGCTCCTTATTTAATACCACGAGGGGTGGATGTTGCCCAAAATAGTCCTGAACATGTGGGTCATATTGCACAACATATCGCGGATATTCGAGGGATGTCGTTTGAAGATGTGATTGATCAAACCGCTAAAACAGCACAATCCTTTTTTTCAATTTAGTTTTTTTGTTAATATTGGACTAACTTAGTATCCATGTCAGCGACGTTTCTAATGATAATTTTTAATTTAATACGGTTTCTTTCCATGGTTATTATGAGAAATGGCTCTAAATTATCATGTAAAAACACATTTTGATTAAATTAAGTAACAGCTCATTTATTTTTAACTTATCAAATTTTGTAATGGTTTAGTGTAAAAGAACGATAATTTTTTAAAGGAGAATTTTATGGCCAAAATAATATTAAATGATAATGAAATGAGCGTTGAGGAAAATACAAAAATTGTTGATACTTTAGAAGAAGCTGGGGTTCCTATTGGTTGCAGTAATGGCGTTTGTGGAACTTGTGAAGTTGAAATTATTGATGGAATGAATAATCTAAATGAAATGACCGAAGAAGAAGAGGATTTGGGTATGGAGGGAAATAAACGATTGGGCTGTCAGTGTGAAGTTACGGGTGGGACTGTCACCATGGAATATTGATCAAATATAACATCGGATATTTTTATTAAGACAGGCTTTTTTAATTTCTTTTTTTACCTCAATTGTGAGTTTATTATCTCTTAAATCAATAATTTTAATTGATTTTGATTTTTTTATAAAATTTAAAATAGCACGATTACTTTTTTTTGAAATTTGATTCCCTTGAGCAAATATTGATCTGATATTATGTTTTTTTTCAATTTTTGATAAAAATAAACTAAATGATTTATCTGAGAATTTATTCTTGGAAAGAATTATGTGTGAAATTGATTGGTTTTTTTCTAATCCAGTTACAATTTCAGTTAACTTAGCGTTGTTTATATTGTTTTGATCAATTGCTAACCATGAAATACTTTTAGTTTTAGCTAATATGTTAGCTAGTATTTTGGCATCTTTTATTGTAATTTTTGATTTCCGAACAATAAAATGTTTTATCCATTTATTATTATTCGTTGCTTTTGCAATCCTCATTAAAACATCTGTATTATTTTTTAATCTGGATAGCTTAAGTAAAATATTTTGATTTTTACTTTTTAACTCGCAGTTTATTTTTTCAGATTGATATTCTGATAAACTTGAACATGTAATATTGGATATCGATTTATTTTCTGATGAACTGACTTGATTAAAATTTTCATCTGTATCATAGTTTTCCATCAGTTTAATATCAATTTGATTAGCATCGATTACATTATCAAGGTTCTTAATTACTTTTTCAGCTATTAATTTCATTTTACTATGCGCTAGCTATTTGCATTGATTTGTAAAACTTTAACTTACATCCATTGCAAGCTTCACAACATTTGTTGCATGACGGTACATTAATGTTTAGCTTTTCAAATAATAATAGATCTTCTGAATTTATTTTTTTCATTTTTATTCTCCTATAATGTGTAAATTAAGCGAAGCTTGAAACACCTCGTACATGAATATTGTGATGTGGTGTTTGTAAATTTTTTAGTATTTGCATCATGCTTTGACCATTGGATTTAAACTGGAAATTAACATCCAAATCTCCCGATTGCATCATAAAATTATTGTTTATTTTTTTCATTTTTATTCTCCTTGTTTTGGTGTGATACCGGTAAATATTGGCAAAACTTTAGAAATTAAAACATTGAAAATTATTAATATGTCCACTTGATGGTGAATTTTGAGTGTAAACTATTACACTTTGTCACCAAATATTCAATTATTCTAAGGAGATATGGTCTCAAGTATCATTATCGTAATAATTATGATCAACAATTTTTTATTCATTAATTAATAAGTCGACAGAATAGGTTATTCTATTTATGAATTTAGTATTAAAATATGTTGCATGATTAATCATTTATATTTTACTTATGAAATTAAAAACAGCACAATCTTTTTTTCAATTTAGTTTGTTCTTGAATTAAATAATCGCAGTTGGTATTTTCAATAGGGGAGGGGCATTTGGACCAATTAATTATGATGCTAAAATCTGGAGTTCCACTTCAGCAGGCCATTGAGCTTTTGGTAAAATTTCATCCAAGAGATCTTGTCTGGAAGCGTATGCATGTGTTGTTAATTCAAGGAAAGTTATTAACGGATGTGGCCAAGGAACTATTTCCATGGTGGTGCCCGTACCCATTTTCAAATGTGGATGTATCCATTCACTCCATTTCTTATTTAGAGTCTTGCCGCGAATTTTTGAATCATCGTTCGAAATGGATTCGTCAGGCCAGTCAATTGTTGGCATATCCGTTATTTTTGTATTTGTTTTCTATTTTTTTATTGATGTTATTTCTAAATGTAGGGGGGATTGAATATCAATTTCCTGGATGGTTGGGTATCTTTATTATGGTTATATTTCTTGGGATTACCGGTGCTATACTTTATTTATTGCTTTGCATGTTTTTAGTGACGCCATTGGATGTGTTGGATTTATGTCGGCTATGTTTCAAACAAGGGTGGTCGTTAAATGCAATGTTTTATTCATTAACTTTTTCTGGTCATATTCAGCAAAAATGGAAAAAAACAATGATTGAAACTTTGGTCTTTCGATCATTTATTACGGCTTTTTCCGGAGTGTTTAAAATTCCTGCATCCATTGAGTCGGCGTTAAAAATGCATGAACAAAATGGTCAGTTATCTGTTGGACTTGAACTCATTGTTCCTCATTATCGTCAATATCTATTATCACATTTCCGATTTCTGTGTTATGTGCTTAAATCCGGACTTTATGTGTTAGTTGTTGTGAGTATTTTTATCATTTTATATTTTATTTATTTTCCAATCGCTAGCCAGATTACGTTATAAAAATAAATAAAAAAAACTTGACATAAATTATGGGGGTTTATTATTATTATCAATGTCTGGGGGGGGACATGCGAGCAAAAGGATTTTCGTTGATTGAGTTAATGATTGTTATTGGTGTTATTGCAGTGATCAATATTGTAATGATTCCGAATTATACTTCTCTGCAGCGATCTGCAAAACAAATATCATCGAAATCCTCTGCTCGCACTTTGATGGTTGCATTGGAACAATATTATTTTATTCATCAAGAATATCCATCCGGAACAAACATTGGTATTTCGTCTTTATTTTCAGAGCTAAGGGCGAATGAATTAATATCAACGGATCCGGTTAATCCATATACGGGTCAGTCGTATACGCTAAATGATAATGCCGGGCAAATTTTATATTCTCGTTTGGCAAGTGATAAATATCAATTAAAAGGCTATAATTACAATAATCAAGACGTACTGTTTGAATATCCTTAGCTTAAAATTGATTTAATTTTTTGAACAGCTTGTTTATATATTCTAGAGATTTGAGATTCGCTTAACTTAATTCGTGTTGAAATTTTACTAAAGGTCAGGTCTTCATTAATATACATGGTCACGATTTTACGTTCTTTTTCATTTAATTTCTTGAGTGCACGATCCAGTTCAGAGCTGTTTTCTATTTCTGATTCATGAGAATTACCATTGTTAATGGCTAAATATAAGTTTGCCGCATCTGTTACCCAATCATAAAACCGGGTAGGATCTGATTTTGAAATGTAGCGAATATGATCTTTCATTGCACCGTTAATGCGAGTATATGCTAGTGGCCATATATCGTTGTTTTTTGTTGGGCTCCATGCTTTAAATGTTTCGATTAATTCGAGCTGTGCAATGGTCTTTAAATCATCGCCTTCAACGTAGGATACATGTTGAGGAAGATGCCGTTTGTACTTATTGATTAAAAAACTAAGCTGTTGTTCATAGGCAAGGAGGAATGATTCGATGTGATGATTTAAATAATGGACCTTAATAACATTTAAAATGGGCAGTTGAATGATTTTCCAGATGTCGTGTAGGTCTGTGGGTACTGTTTCTTTGGTTGTTTGAAATAATGCATCGGTTACCTTCTTTTGCAACGCTTTTCCTGAGTGAGATCGTTTTAATACCACTTCATGAATCAGAATGATCAGATGTTTTATTTCTTCAATAATTTGTTTTTTTTCTTTATGAGATTTGCCAATGGGGGGAATTTCGGTGTTTAGATTGCTTAGTTGTTTATTCGAAGATTTTCGATAGTTACTTTGTGGAATGATGGTTGATGCAATATTATTTTTATCGGTTGCCATGATCTAATCACTTGTTATAATTCCAATGGACTGGACTTTTACCTGCGGTACAATTTCTTGATAGGAGAGTATGGTTAGGTTTGGATGATTTCGTTCGGTAAACTTTTTTAAGTGTGGTCTAAGCCTTGGTGAACAAAGACCACAGGCTGGTTTTTCCATTCGTCTAAAGTTTGAAATGTGATCGCTGATTTGAGCGATTACTTTTTCACCCAAATGAGGGTCAAGTGCTAAAAATGCCCCATACTCTGATTGATGAACGGCATTAATCATGGTTTCTTCAAGTTGTGGGTCAATTGTGAAAACGGTGATTGTGTCATCCCCATCCACATATTTAGAACAAATTTGTCGAGCCAATGATTGTCGTACATGTTCTGCCAAAAGATTGGTGTCTCGTGAGACATGCGCGTAATCGGCAAGGCGTTCTAAAATGGTTGATAAATCCCGTATGGATACGCGTTCTCTAACCAATGTTTGCAATACTTTATGTACTTGTCCAAGGGAAAGTAAATCCGGAACCAGTTCTCGGACAATGGCGGCATTTGTGTTTTTAACAAGATCCAATAATGATTGAACATTTTGACGAGTCATGATTTCGTCGGAGTGTTGTTTCACGACTTCAGAAAAATGTTGTGCAATATAGTCTGTTAAATTCTGAAAAGGAATACTGGATTCTTGCAAGTAATCAATTTGATCTTCGGTGACCCAAGATGCGGGTTGATTGGTAATTGGATCAAGGGCATCAATGGCATCGATGCCTTGACGTTTTAATACTGATGGAGCTTCAATGACAAAAAAATGCCCTGGAAGGGCTTCTCCTATGGCTATTTTTGTTCCTCTAATTTCAACCTGATATTGATTGGGAGGTAAACTTAAATCATCCATGACGCGAACCCCAGGTATTACGAAACCTAATTCCTGACCGATGTGGTATCGAACCAGGGTGATCCGCTCAAGCAATGGCCCATTTTGGCTGGGATCAATCAGTGGGACTAGATTTCGCCCACATTTTAAACTAATTGGATCTAAGCTTAATGTTCCCAGTAAATTTTCAGGTTTTTTGGCTCCTTCAGCGCCATCATCGATTGATTCTCCGCCCAATTCTTCGCCTTTGGCTCGGGCACGCATAATTCCTGCGGCCATTGCCCCACTTCCTATGGCTAACGTAAAAAATGGGATGGCTGGAAACCCAGGAATGAGTCCGAATAAAAATAATATAATGGATGTTACGGCGAAAGCTCTGGGTTGAGACATGATTTGGTCGCCAACATCTTTTCCAAGGCTATGATCGGAGGCTGATTTGGTGACAACCAAACCTGATGCTATTGCAATTAAAAGTGCCGGGACCTGAGCAACCAGGCCATCTCCAATACTTAATGTTGTGAATATGGTTACGGCATCCCCAAAGGATAGGCCTTGCATGAACCGGCCAATTAAAAGTCCTCCGACAATATTGATGATTAAGATAATAATGCCGGCAATGGCATCCCCTTTTACGAATTTATTCGCACCATCCATAGACCCAAAAAATTGGGATTCTCGTTCTAGTTTTTTACGTCGTTCTTTGGCTTCATTGGCATCGATGAGTCCTGCATTTAAATCCGCATCAATACTCATTTGTTTTCCTGGCAAAGCATCTAGGGTGAATCGAGCGGATACTTCGGCAACACGTTCAGAACCCTTGGTGACAACCATGAATTGTACCAATGTGATAATTGCAAATGCCACAATTCCTACTACGAAATTTCCTCTGGTGACAAAATCAGCAAATGCGATAACCACTTCTCCATCAAAGTCTGCTCCCAATGCTAATATGAGCTTGGTGGATGCAACGTTAATGGATAAGCGATACAGTGTAAGGACAAGAAGTAATGATGGGAATGCCGCAAAATCCAATGGGTGGGATAAATACATGGATACCAGCAGAACTGTTACAGATGCCCCCATATTTAATACCATTAAAATATCCAGCGCCCATGATGGCACGGGTAAGAGCATGATTGAGATAATCATTAAAAATGTAAATGCAAGAATTAAATCTGAGACTGAGAAAAGATCAACTATTTTTTTAATCATATTTTAACTTCATTTTATCACTTCGTGTTCTTATCGATCAAATTGCTTGCTTTTTTCCTTTTTTTTCTTTTTTATGTGAAATACAAATGCTAAAACTTCAGCCACCAGTTTAAATGATTCCTGTGGAATGTAGTGTCCAATTTCTACTTTTTTAAATAGTGATCGTGCTAATGGTGGATTTTCAATGATGGGAATGTCATTTTCATCTGCGATTTGTTTGATCTGTTCGGCAATCAGGCGCTGACCTTTTGCGACAACTCTGGGGATGGATTCTTTTTTATCTGGATCATATTGAATTGCAACCGCGATATGGGTTGGATTTGTTACAACAACATCAGCGCCTGGTACTTGTCCCATTTGTCGCCCTTGTGACATGGCGCGTTGGGCTTCTCGTTGCCGTTGTTTGACAATCGGGTCTCCTTCGAGTCGTTTGTATTCTTCTTTAATTTCTTTTTTCGACATTTTTAACGATTTCATGTATTCATATTTTTGATAAAAATAGTCAAAAATGGCCAATATAAAATAGATCACAGCGACTTTTGTAACGGTGTCCATAATAATTTTTCCAACCAATGCAATTAATGAAAAGGGTGTTTGCTGTTGCGATTGAGATACCAATGGGTATAGTTCTTTGATACTAATATACAGTACCCATCCTACGGCAAACATTTTGATGAGGGATTTTAATAGTTCAACATATTGTTTCAAAGCAAAGAATTTTTTAAACCCATTGATTGGGTTTAAATTTTCAAATTTTGGGGTTAGTGCCTCCAACGAAAATAAGAAGCCAGTTTGTAGGCTCTCAATAATAATGACCATGATAAAAACGGCCCCAAGAAGTGGCGCTAAAGTTAATAAGATGGTTTTAAATCCATCCATTAGTAGCATTCCGACCATGGCTGATGAAAATTCCAGGTCCAGTAAGCTAAATACCATGGTTGTATGGCCAGCAATTCTTTCAAGCATCATCGGACCCGTGATTTTAAATGTATAAAAAGAAATGATTAACATAAGTGCGGATGTCATTTCTTGGCTTTTTGCGATTTGCCCTTTTTTTCGAGCTTCTCGAATCTTGTGGGGGGTGGGTTCTTCGGTTTTATCGCCTGAATCTTCGCCCATATTATGCTCGAATTAAATACAAGACTCGCAACAAGTCACCCGCACTTTTTTGTAAAAAGAATAAAACCAATTCGACCATCCCTGGTAAAATACTGAGTATAACCAATACGCTAATGATGGGTTTTACTTGAAACCCTAGTTGGAAAACATTAACTTGTGGGGCCACTTTACTTAATAGGCCAAACCCAAAATCAATCAAAAAAACCACCAAAAGAATGGGGGCTGAGATTTGAAGTCCAGCTAAAAAGATGTCGACACAAATGCTTGTGACATATCCTGAGGCTTCTGAAATATTGAGTTTGGATGTCAGCGGGATGGCTCGAAAACTTTGGATCAAGCTGCCCAAAACTACGTGGTGTCCGTTAATGAGCAAAAAGACCAATACGGCTGTATGTCGCAATAATCTGGATAATATGGATGTGGTTTGTCCGGTTGATGGATCTAAAAGTGATGCCACGCTTAATCCTGCTTGAGTATCCATAAGGGATCCCCCAAACTCAATTCCTACAATTAACAATTGGGTGACAAATCCGATGAGTGCGCCAATGATAAATTCCGCAAGTATGGCAAAAAAGAATAATAATGGTGTTGCGGGCAATTTTAACGGTAGAGGGATCACAAATATAAGCAATAGGGCTAACCAGAAGATGAAACTAATTTTTCCGCTAGAGAATATTTCTTTCCCACTAAATCCTGGGGTCAATAATAAAACAGCGATTATTCTGGCAAAAATAAGAAAAAATATAACGAGTTGCTCTTGGGTGATAATCATCTAGAATAAACAGGAATTTGTAACCAAAGGTTTGTGGTCATATCAATGATCATTCCAGCCATCCAAGGGAATGTTGCGGCAAGAATTAAAAATACTGCCACCATTTTAGGTACAAAAGTTAGTGTCTGTTCTTGAATTTGAGTAACGGCTTGAAATAAAGCGATGATGAGTCCCACGACCAATCCTATACCCACCGAGGGAAGCGATGTAATAATGATGGCTTGAATTCCATCATTTAAAATTGTGCTAACATTATCTAGGGTCATAATCTAAGCTCCATTTGGTTTATTATGGATTATTGAAATCCATTCAGTAGCCCTCTAGTAATCAAGTTCCACCCATCAACCAATACGAATAATAAAATTTTAAAAGGTAATGAGATCATGACCGGGCTTAACATGAACATCCCCAATGATAATAGAATATTGGATACAACCAAATCAATAACAACGAATGGAATAAATAACATAAACCCAATCTGAAATGCGGTTTTTAATTCAGAAATCATAAATGCGGGGATTAATACATAAATGGGAACCTCTTTAATGTTTTTAATTTCAGGGATTTTTGAAAATTCAATAAATAGTGCGAGGTCCGATTGGCGTGTGTATTTCAACATAAATGTTCGAAATGGTTCAATCCCATTTTGAAATGCGACCTCTTGTGTAATTGTTTTGTTTTGATATGGAATGATTGCATTTTCATAAACATTAATCCAGGTTGGGGTCATTACATAAAATGTCATGAAAAGGGCAATGGAAATAATTACAGGATTGGGTGGGGATTGATTGGTTCCGATGGCATTTCGAATCATTCCTAAGACAATCGCAAATCGTACAAATGACGTTGTGGAGATTAAAAAGAATGGGGCAATGCTAATCGATGATATGGCCAGCAATAGATTGATTGATGAGCTGAATTGAAGTGGTTCGGTGAATGAATTTAGGTCAATATTCATACCGGTGCTTTGCGCCAATATGGTGGAAGATAAACTGATAAGTATGGTAACAATGATTGGTATCATAATTTGTCAATTAACCGTATGGACTGGTTGGTTGCCCCGATCAAATACTCTGATCCTTTGACATTAATAAGAAAAATATTTGACTGTGTACCTGTTGCCAATCGATCAACAATTTTAATGTCTTTTGCAAGGTGTGTTTTTTGAAGTTTTTTTGAGTACTTTAGTACAACAAGTAATGCCCCAATAACGAGTAAGGAAGAAAAAATGAATTTAATATAATAACTGGCGTCCATTATGCAAGATTTGCTAATGATTCTACGTGTGTGATTCTAATTCCGTAATTGCTGTTTACTGCGACAACTTCACCTCGGGCGATAACTTGATCATTTATGACTAAATCCAACGGCTCTCCAACCAATCTTCCAAGTTCGATGATGGAGCCACTTTTGAGTTCATATAATTTTTTTAAGCTGACTTTGGATCGTCCCAATTCAATGGAAACGTCCACTTTAATGTTTTTGAATAAATTTTTGTCATAGGTTTGTGATTCACCGGTTGAAGACTGTGGAGCCTCAAATTGAACTTTTGAAACGCTGACACCTGTTTTTTTTTCTTCAAATAGGCTTTCATCAATATCAAACGATTCATCATTATCAAAGAATGAATCATCTTTGTTTAGATCCGCAGGAACATTTTCAATGGGTTGCTGCGGTATTGGTTCTGATGTGGCTTGAGTCGGTTCTTGGTTGGGTTCTTCAATTGGCGGAGGCGTGGTCTCTTCTTCATTAATTGAAAAAGCAGATTCCATGACAGGATCAAAATCGGCTAATGGATCATTGAATTCATTTTCATTGTTCATAATTTAAAACCTCTTCTGTTAATTTATCAAAATCATTGGCAGCTGAGCTTGTTGGTGCAAACTCATAAATGGTTTTTCCCTGACCAGCTGCTTCTGATATTGTAACATTTGCACGTATTGGTGAAGAAATATATTTTGAAAATATTCTTTCTAAACTATCATGCACATGTTTCGTTTTATTATTATGTCTATTATAAAACGTTGGGATTATTTTTGATACTTTTATTGATGTTTTAAAATTTTTATTTAATAATTTGGTGTTATTTATCAGCTGCTTTACGCCAAGAAGTGTCATGTAATCCATGGATACAGGAATTAATAAGTTTTCAGCACATAGTAAAACGTTTTGATTCATTAGGTTAATGGACGGAGAGCAGTCCATGAATACATAATCGTAATTATTAAATAAATCCTTGAATCGATCTTTTAAAATTGTTTCTCTATTTTTTTGCTTGTGCATGTAGGTTTCACCCGGGAATAGATGCTCATTTGACGCAATCAAGTCCAAGTTTTCTCTTGCTTTATAAATGCATTCTTCAGGAGAATACTTTTTTGTAATGATATCATATAATGTTTTTTTAGGTGTTATACCCAAGTGGTAACTGGTGGACCCTTGTGGATCAGTGTCAACCACTAAAACTCTGAGTCCTCTTTTACTAATTGCATATGCAATGTTAATTAATGTGCAGGTTTTGCCTGTTCCCCCTTTGTAATTAATCACACAAAACTTTTTTACTTTACCCATCATCTAAATCATCCCATGAAAAGTCATCATTCGCAATCCCTTCATCTGTACTTTCTTCAGAGATTGGTGGTTGTTCAGCAATTATTTCATTGTCTGTAACCATGTCTTGGGATGAATTATTCACTGATTCGAAATTTTCTTCTGTTGTTAAGTTGTTGGATAGTTCGGCGATGTCATTTTGCTCAACGCTGGTGGTATCTTCAATGGGGGGCCTTTCAATAATGGGATCATTTTCATGTGTCGGTGGGGCAGGATGGGTTTTATTCGATGTGATAAATGGTCCCATTGAAGGTTTTGATGCCTCTTTTTTATATTGATCAAATTGGGGGGTATTTAAAATTTGTGCCCCAATTTCCCTGTCATTAATGGCAATGGGAATGGCGTTGAATACAATACTTTCATCTACAATGACCTTGATGGGATCGGTTAATTTTTGGTTTTCAAGTAATATTACATCCCCAATTTCAATATTTTGTAATTCGTTGAGGGCGAGTGTTGTTTCCCCAATAATTGATTTAACACTAATTTTTGTATTTTTTAATGTGTTACTATTTAAATGTGTGTTTTCAACAATGTTTGAATTTAGTAGTTCGTCAAAGAATAATAATTTTTCAATGGTTTCTAAAGAGTAAATGATTTTGCAAGATAAATCATGTTGATTGAATAATTTGAAGTTGGCATTGAGTTCAATAATGGTTTCATTATCGGCTTGTTGTGGGTGAAAATTATAATGCCCGAATGTGGACTGATGAGATTCTGGAATAAATGGGAAAATGGTTTTCCATTTTTCTGATAACGTTTTTAAAAATATATCATTCATGACGGAAACCAATGATATTTCAACTTCTGTTGGATCTGTCATTTCTTCAGGTTGTGACTGTCCCCCACATAGTCGATGAGCAATGTATTTGGTTGCTTTTTTGGTTAAAATTAAATCGATTTGTTCAAGTTCTGGTAATTCAAATTTACACTGATAGATGTCATCTTTTAATGAATTCTTGAATAATTGATGATTCAAAACATTGATTGATATTGTATCTATTTCAATATGTGTATTAATTTCTTTTGCGATTTTATTAAAAAACTCTTCGAAAAACTCTTGATGAAAAAATAAGAGGTCATTAATTGTTTCTTGAGAAACGGTTTTGTTTGATAATCCGATGGATTTTGTAATTGAGATTGAATCTTTGTTTTTTTCAGAGGTGTAGTTTGTCCAATCGCCGATGATGGCGGGTAAAAATATTTCTTTTTTAATTGACGACGATCGTTTATTGTTCAATTTTTTTTCCTTAAAAAATAATACTCCCTATAATTATAAGGCATAATTTGAAAAATTAAATGTTATTTTTTTCGTTGGTTCTAAAATTTTCATCTTTTTTTGGATTATCTTCATCTAGCTCTAATAATATGTTGTCAATCTCAATGGACTTCTTTCGAAGATGAGTTTTTAAATCCGGTAAATATTGTGTAAGTAAGGCATGCAATGCGGGGTCACATGTTAATTTTAGAGATGTTTCTTGCTTGTGTTTTGTAATGTCGATTTTAAACGGGTGTTTGGCCTCATTTAATACAATCGTGTAATGTTCGGTTATTGGATTGGTCATATGGTCTTGAATATTTTTAGAGACCTGAATAATGATTTTTTCAATCTGGTGTATTTGAGATATGCCCATTTCTGGGAAAAACTGCTGAAATGCGTTTTCTTGATGATTTAGTTGAAAGTTTATGTCTTTTTTAGGGTCTTTAATTTGAGTTGTTTCGTTGGTATTTTTTTTTGGTTTTTTTTCACCATCATTGGATGATTCGGTAGATTCTTTGGCTTGCTCAAAGTCTTGTTTAAATAAATTGATGAGTTGTTTGGATGGGGGGGTAATATTATTTTGATTTTCTTGTGGTTTAGAACTTTCTGTTTTATTTAAATGGTTCATGCGTTTGATTTGAGATCTTTTATTTTTTCTTGTTCATATTTTTTGATTTTGTACTTATAACTATCAAATACTTGCCCCAGTTTTTTAGAGTATAACCCTTCTTTAATGTAGTCGTATTTTATGGGTAATCGTTGGTGCAGTTTTAACCCTTTTCTTTCAAGTATGCCTTCTAGTTCTTCAAAATTAACCTTCGATGTTTTTGGAAAAAGTATTTCAGGATTAATGGGAATGGATCCTAAATCTTTAATTCCGGCGTCAAGGAACGCCTCAATATTGTGTGTGTGAATGGGGGGGGTAGATAGTGTGAAATTTAATCCGCTATTTTGAATGTGTTTAATGGCTTTAAGCATGAGTGTGTCTGATTTTTTCGATGGCTTTCCTGTTGTTAAAAGGCTTTCGGATTGAATGGAAATAGAATGGATGTTTCCATATTTCTGTTGATATTGACATACTTTATCGATGGTTTGTTTTGTGTGGTTTTCACTTGAATCGCTTCCAATAATAATTCCAGAAATAACCGGTACGTTTAATTTGCCCGTCCATTCCAGCATTTTTAGTCGGACCTCGTAATATTTTTTTGCATATTCTTTGTTGTATTTTGTTTCGTAATATTTTAGGTTTGTCGAGGGGATGAGAATTTTAACAAATGCTAAAATTTCAGATATTTTTTTTAGTTCAGAGGGGCTTAAAAATCCCCCTTCAAATACGGGTGTAAGACCTTCTAAAAATGATAATTCTGCCGTGGTGTATAAGTAGTCTATGTATGAAGAAAGTCCCCATAGATCAAGGGTTGATCGTACCGACGTGTTTCTGTCTGGACGTTCACTTGCCAATAAAATAATTTCTTTGACATCTAAATCTTTGGCTTGTTTTGATTTTTTAATGATGGAATATGGAACAATAATGTTGTCATTTTTAAGTTGTGCTTTTGAGGAGTAGTCAGACGGTGAATTTTTAGTTAGTAAATAAAACAGTGATTTGGAATAGGTAATGGTATTTGGTTCTTTCTCAGAAAGAAGAATGGATAGTTGATCGTTTTCGGCTGTTTTGTTATTCAAAGTTAACTCCTTCGGTAAATTCTAGTATAAAAAAAATGTACATGCAAATTTATTGAACTATTGTTAAGATGTCTAATGTGAATTTTAGACATTTTAAAGTTTTAATACCGTTAATTTTAATCAGTTTAGCGTTTATTGTTGCGTTTAATATTTTCCTGGAACGTTTGAACTTTGATTCTCAAAGAAAAAATGCTCAATTTGCTATTTTAAATTCTGATATTTCTCTTCTTCAAGAGTTATCTGGTAATGACCGATCTACGATGTTGGCCATTTTAAAGGATCAAGTGGGTATTTCCACCATTATTGTCCCGGAGTATACCATTGGTGAATATGAGCGCTTGTCAAAGATAACGGTATTGCCAGGGCATCAAATTATTAATACGTTGCGTGTTGGTCAATTGTATCGAACGGTATTGTCTCGGTTGCGGCGAAAAACAACGATTGACCCACATGCAACATACATTATTGTCGATGAACTAAAGGTATACAAGCGAATAATTAGTCATTTAAAGTTGTTTCTTCCAAGAGATAGTGTGGTTGAACATTCGGGGCGAATCATACAGGTTAATATTCCATTTGAAAAAGTGTTAACATTACCGCTTGGGTTTAGTGAGGACTTGATCAAACCATACACAACATTTGGCTTTAACATCATTCCTGAATTAAAGTCGTTTTATACATTTTCAAACGCTAAAATAGATTACACCTTTGCTGAATTAGAAAAAAATGAGTTGGTAAAGTCAGTGATGTTTGCAAAAGATTTTAATTTTGGTGATGCGGAATTTTCAGGGAATTTATTAACGAATTTTCAACGGTCAGATTATAAGTTAATTGTTTCTGAATTTCTTTCATCTGAGTATGAGCAACCCCGGCATTTGGAATCATTGGCCTCAAAACTTTCGACTGAAGTTGTTGTTTTACATGGTGTTTTAAAAAAAGATGATGGCTCGATTTCACTTGAGTTATTGTTTAATCGGTATCTCAGGGCGTTAAATGAGCGTTCGCCACATATACTAACCTTTGCGCCAGTTCGGTCATCTCACTTATCGAATTTATATGACAAAAATATTTTGTACATGAAAAAAGTGATTGAGACCTATGAACGATCGGGTGGTATTAATGTTGATTATTTTCCTAATCTGATTAAAATTGGGGCATCTTATATGGAAAAATTAATTATCGGCTTGGGTATTTTTTCGGCATTGTTTTTGCTTATTTTAAAAGTTCATCGATTAGATACGCCGCGTCAGTATGGGTATTTAATTGGGTTTTTAAGCATTGCATATGCCATTATTTTGGGTGTCCAACCCTTAACTGTGTCTTTGTTGGGTTTGATGTCGGTTGTATTGGGTCCTGTGATTGGCTTTGTTTATTTTTACCCCAATCATTATGTCATTTCAAATGGGTATTCTCGACGCAAGTTATTCACCCTGTTTCTTTTTTTACTGCAAGCTTTTTTCGTTTGCATGGTATCAGTTATTTTTTGTATTGCATTGTATAGTGATGCCGTGCATCTTCAAAATATTGTGCCATTCCGCGGTGTAAAGTTAGGGTTACTGTTACCGGTTGTATTGGTTGGGCTGTATTTTTATTGTGGTGATCGGCGTGTCAACTCAATTATGTATGTTTTAAGGCGGGTTGTTCGTTTTCCGATGACATTTTCAGCATTTTTTGTTTTATTATTCGCATCGTTTGTGATTTTGGTTTACATTTTTCGAAGCGGTAATTATAGTCAACTATCTTCAATCGAATCATCTTTTCGATTATTTTTGGAACAATTATTTATTGTGAGACCTCGATTTAAAGAATTTCTCATCGGTTATCCGGCATTATTGATTGGGTATTGGTTTGCGGATCAAAAATTAAAAGATATGCTTTGGTTTTTGAATGGCTTGGGTGCGATTGCGTTGGCATCTTTAATTAATTCGTTTTGTCATTTTCATACCCCAGTATTGATTTCATTATATCGGTCGGTTTTGGGTTTTGTTGTTGGGTGTTTTGTGGCGTTGGCTGTATATTACACGTACATGATTACTCGTCGTCTTATTAAATCATTGCGCTTTATTTATCATTAACCATGTCATCATTATCAGATTTTTTTGATGTATTAAATATTGAGCCAAATGATGAACGATTATATCAATATGCATTGACGCACCGTTCTTATATTCATCAAAAAAGAAAAAACAAACGTGAAGATCAACAAGAGCGGCTTGAATTTTTTGGCGATGCCGTATTAAAATTTGTTGTTTCGTATTATCTGATGCATAAATTTCCTAACATGGAAGAGGGGATGTTAACTAAAATTCGCGCTCGAATTATTTCAGATCGATCGTTGGCTAAGTTGGGGCTGCAATTGAAATTGGATCGGTTTGTATTGGTTTCAGATAGTGAAAAAGCGTTTGGGGGCCAACAGCGCCCAGCCTTGTTATCCGATACTTTTGAGGCCATTTTAGGGGCCGTGTACTTGGATAAAGGGGTGGAATATACGCAGGATTGGTTTTCTGACATTATTGAAGAATATATGTCGGATTACTTAGATGTTGATTTTATTGTTGATTATAAAACGTTTTTACAGGAAATTGTTCAAAAGTATGGATCTCATTTGCCAGCATACGATTGTTATAAAATGACTGGACCTGAACATAAGAAGATGTTTCATTATAAAGTGGTAATTTCTTTGAAAGGTCAAACATTTGAAGCGATTGGGGAGGGCGAAAATAAGAAGTTAGCACAGCAAGTGGCCGCCAAAGCCTGTGTTGAGCAATTGCGTCAGCAACAACTGATTTAAATCAGATAGTGCCGTTTGACTCGAGGGGATAATCTGGTGAGTACCTCTCGAGGGTTTTGGTTGGTGATTTTTGCCATTTCGTTTAGGCTTAACCCCGGAGTATTTTCTGGAGAAAGAATGATGGCCATGTCCTGTGGGTTTGCATGAATTGGTGAGGGGAGTTCAGCCATAAACATGTCCATGCAAATTTTTCCTACGATGGGGCATTTTTCATCGTTAATGATCACGTGCCCTTGATTGGATAGTTGTGTGGATAGACCATCCGCATAGCCCATCCCAATAATGGCGATGGTTGTTGGCCGGCTTGTGGTGTATGTGCTGCCATACCCAACACTGGTGTTTTCAGGAATGGACTGAATGTGGCGGATGGGGGCAGAGAGTGTGAAGCTGTTCTGGTATGCACCTAAACCAATGCGTATGGTGTTCTGATGTGAATCGACAATGTTTTTTATCGCATCAGAATTTGAAAAATGAATCATTTGTTGATTAAATGTTGCTTTATGTTTGAAAAATCGATCAATTTGTTTTTTGTTTAAGGGGTGCTCTGGCGCATCGCTATTGGCAAAGTGAGAATATACCCCTTCTTTTATCACCATGTCCGGTGAATTGTGCCAATAATTGATTGTTTTGATTGCGTCTTGCCAGGGAGTGCCTAATCGTGTCATTCCGGTGTCAATTTTTAGATGGGTTTTAATCGGTCGACTTTTTTTACTTGCAAATGCACTAATTTCATCGATGGTTGAATGCGTGTATACCGTGACAGCGATGTCCAATGCCGAGATTGTATCGAGTTCAAAATCAAATGGTTCAGATAGAAGCAAAATGGGTGTGGTAATTCCCTGATTTCTGAGTTGTGTGGCTTCGTTTAAGTTTGCAACACCAATGTAGTCAATGGTATGAGTGAGTGTTTCGCAGATACTTGCGGCGCCCAATCCATAGGCATCAGCTTTTGCAACAAGCAACACTTTGGGAGGGCGTTTGATAGAGTCCTTGATTTGGGTTATATTTTCTTTAATCGTTTGACAATTGATGCCTAGTGCTGCAAATCCCATATGTTTTAGCTTATCAACTCTTTATGATTTGTCGAGCTTTTCCTTTGACTGATACCTGAGGTGGTCTTCAATAAATGGGTTAATCTCACCATCCATCACTTTTTGAATATTACTTGTTTCTGTGTTTGTTCGATGGTCTTTGACCATTTTGTAGGGGTGAAAGACATACGATCGAATTTGGTTGCCCCAGGCAATCTCATTGCTTCCTTTTAAGTCATCAATTTTTTCTTTTTGTTCACTTTCGAGTCGATTTAGAATTCTAGCGGTTAAAATTTTCATGGCCGTATCTTTATTGGCGGTTTGTGATCGTTGGGATTGAGATTGAGCTACAATGCCCGTCGGAAGGTGGGTGATTCTTACAGCGGAGTCTGTTTTATTGATATGTTGGCCGCCAGCACCCGATGCTCGGTAGGTGTCAATTCTTAAATCTTTTGGTTCAATATTGATTGATTTATACGAATCGTCAAACTGAGGGATAACGTCAACGGCAGCAAAGGATGTTTGTCGTTTTGCATTGGCATTAAATGGGCTTTGTCTAACCAGTCGATGAATTCCAATTTCATTTTTGCACAGACCATAACAAAAAGGCCCGTTCACCAGTATGGTTGCGGATTTGATCCCAGCTTCATCTCCAGATGTGATTTCAGTTAACTCTATGGTGAATCCTTTGATATCAAACCATCGGGTGTACATTCTGAGCAGCATCTCGGCCCAATCTTGAGCGTCAGTGCCGCCAGCCCCGGCATTAATTGTGAAAATGCAGGGCAATGTGTCCCATTCATGGGATAATAAGCATTCAATTTCTATGGTGTTGACTTTTCCTTCTAAATTTTGAATTAAGTTTTTGATTTCCATTAAGATATCGGTATCATCAGGGGTTTCGCCTAACAGTTCGAGTCCAGTTTGTGCATTTTCAATGCTTGTTTTGATGTCTTGAATATTATCACGTTGTCGTTTTAATTGGTTGAGATGTTGAAAGACTTTTTGGGCATTATCATTGTTGTCCCAAAAACTATCCAATTCAATTTCTGCATCAATTTGGCGTATTTCTTCTGTAATTGAAGATTCGTTAAAGATAGTCTCCGAGCAGGTAGAAACGATCGTTGATTTTTTTTAATTGCTGATTCAGTTCTTGCATTACTTTCCGATTACTTTCCAACCATGATTTTCAACCAGTTCTTTGGCTTTTTTCCATTTCAATTCTTGAATTTCGCCATCTTTTTCAATTGTGATGCGATCATTTCGACCAAGGTCAGATGAAATGGATGCGTTGGTTTTTGATTCCGATCGTGAGTATCGGATGGTTTCAGGTTTTTTTCCTTCAACGGTTTCAGGTGCTGTTGTTTCAATGCTTTCAATGCGATTTAAGACTTTGATGGTTTCGCTAAAAACACTGTATATCATTTCTTTAAACATTTGAAAGGCCTCTACTTTATATTCAATGAGGGGATCTCTTTGGCCATAGGCACGTAACCCAATCCCTTCCCTAAGTGCATCCATGTTGTGTAGCTGATCCATCCATTTGGCATCCAAATGCCGTAAGAGTGTTAATCGTGATATGGTGCTGAAAATATCCTCTGGAAAGTGTTGTATTTGTAATTTAAACGCGGTTATTAATTCCTTTTCAATGGCTTCAGGGGTGTTTTTTTCATTTGTCTTAAGTAATGAAACAATTGGTTGGTAGGGAAAAATATCCAATAGCGTTTTGCAAAACTCGTTGTAGTTTTCTTCATTGGTGGAACGATGTTTAAACGGTTCTTGGTATTCGCTGATTAAGTAGTCAAATACATCATGAATGCCGTCGGTCAGCTTTTCTAAAATGGTGCCTTCTTTTAAGCATTGGCGTCGTAAGGTGTAAACCGTTTCACGTTGCTTATCCAATACATTATCAAATTCTAAAATTTGCTTCCTCGCTGAAAAATGAAATTGTTCGACTTTTTTTTGCGCTTTACTCAATGATTTTGTGATCATATTATGTTCAATTGGAGTATCATCCGGGAGCCCTAGCGTGCTCATGACCGACGCGATTCTTTCTGATCCAAATAACCTCATGAGGTCATCTTCAAGACTGGAGTAAAATTTTGATTTTCCAGGATCTCCTTGTCGTCCGGATCGGCCACGTAATTGGTTGTCTATTCGTCTGGATTCATGGCGCTCAGAGCCAATGACATAGAGTCCTCCGTTTTTTACAACTCCCTCACCTAACACAATGTCAGTACCTCGACCTGCCATGTTTGTTGCGATGGTGATGGCGCTAGATTGCCCTGCATCCTTAACAATTTCAGCCTCTTTTTCATGAAACTTGGCATTGAGTACTTTATGAGGAATTTTTTCCTTGGTTAATAATTTTGATATTAATTCGGATGTTTCAATCGCAATGGTTCCGACCAATACGGGTTGTTTTTTTTCGTGGTGGGCTTTGATGTCTTTAACAATGGCTTTGTATTTTTCTTCTTTTGTTTTATAAATAACATCCGCTGTATCATTTCTTAATATGGGTTTATTTGTAGGAATAACAGCAACGTCCAACCCGTAAATTTTAATAAATTCTTCTTCTTCGGTTTTGGCGGTTCCCGTCATGCCAGATAATTTGGGGAACAATCGAAAATAGTTTTGATAGGTGACACTGGCCAATGTTTGGCTTTCATTTTGAATCACTAAATTTTCAGCGGCTTCAATGGCTTGATGCAGGCCATCTGAATAGCGTCGTCCTTCAAGCACACGGCCGGTAAATTCATCCACAATCATCACTTGTCCGTCTCGAACCACATAATCCACGTCTCGTTTAAATAGATGCAGTGCTTTCAATGATTGAATCACAATGTGGGCAACATCCATGGTTTCAATCGAATAGATGTTTGAAATTCCCAATGTTTTTTCAATTTTATTGGTGCCATCTTCTGTAAGAACAATGTTTTTGTGTTTTTCATCAAGGGTGAAGTCTGCGGTTTCTTTGAGGGATTTGGCCACCCCAATCAATTGTTTGTATTTTGCGGTTGAGTCTTCGATGGATCCTGAAATAATGAGTGGTGTTCGTGCTTCATCCACCAAAATGCTATCAACCTCATCAACAATGGCATAATGGGGGGGGCGTTGAACACATTCTTCTAGACTTGATGCCAAGTTATCTCTTAAATAATCAAAGCCATATTCATTGTTCGTTCCAAAGGTGATGTCACAAGCATAGGCGTGTTGACGTGCTTCATGAGGCATACTGTTTTGAATGAGTCCAACCGATAACCCCAAAAATGAATAGATTTGCCCCATCCATTCTGAATCTCGCTTGGCCAAGTAATCATTTACGGTTACCAAATGCACGCCTTTTCCCTCGAGGGCATTTAAATAAGCGGGGAGTGTTGCTACCAGTGTTTTTCCTTCGCCGGTTTTCATTTCGGCAATTCGGCAATCGTTAAGAACCATGCCCCCAATCAGTTGGACATCAAAATGTCGCATGTTAAGGACACGTTTTGCCGCTTCTCTGACAACAGCGAATGCCTCAGGTAGAATGCTGTCCAGTGATTTTCCGTTGGCAATCGCGGATTTAAATTCATCGGTTTTATTTTTTAAATCGGTGTCTGAAAGTTGTTGGATCTGGTTTTCAAGGGCATTGATTTGGTTGACTCTTTCTTGATAACGCTCAGTGGTTTTTTTTGCTGGATCTCCCACAAAAAGATCTTTTATTTTTTCGATAATGGTCATCCATTTATATTAGCGAATATCAACTTGAGCTTCAATGGTTCATGCTGTGGGGGGATGTTTATTTTTTTATGTTTTTGGGAATATAAATAAAAAAAAGATCGTAAAATAAGTGAGGTAGCCTGATGAACAACTTAGATTTAAACCATTTGCATCCAACCGGCCTGACCAAAGGGGATTTAGTAGATTCAACAGAGGCTAATCAAATTAGTGAGGAAATAACCAATATGCTGGATCAGGTATTTGACTTAATATTTACATCTTCGAAACAAGTGTTGGGAAACATTAATAGTATTGGTATTAAATATGGTCATCCTTTGGATAATCCCGATCATATGTTGATTGTTTTTCCAAATGAAGTGTATGGGTTTGAGTCTTGGAATCAGTCGTCTAGGAGAAAGCGGTGGCGCTATCAACGATCAACCAAGACCATTTTTAAAAATGGGGTATCTGTGACTGAGAAAGATACGCAATCCTTTGTCCAATTTATCCAGACGGGCTTGGCTGCGATGAACGATCAACAGGTGGCCTTTTCAAAAAATATTACTCAAAAAGAGTTAAATAGTGTTCAGTAGGTTGTATTTACTTTTGATGTCTTAATTATAATGATTGGGATTAAAAGTATGAATGGGCTGACGATGAATTTGAGGTGAAACTAATGCCTTTTGAAATTATGGAATTCGATTTTATTTTATTTTTATCTGTTATTTTTTGTTTTTATGAAATTAATATTTTTTTATTTCTATATTTAATAAAAAAATGTATTTTTGTTCAAATAATGAAAAAAGTTACGTCTGTTTTAAATATTGATGAGTTCCCTTTTCGGATTTCTGGCGATGAATCGTCAAAAAAGCGACGAAGGCTCGATAAATCTTTTCAGCATTCGATCACCGCAGATCGTTGGTTGATGTCATAAGATTTGTTGACTGCATCGGATGTTGCCGATTTGTCATTAGCTCTTAAGATCTATAAAAATATTCGATCGAGAAGCACTCAAATTGATGATCGGTTTGTAACAGAGCCTGAAGTTAAAGAAGCTTTGAATCATTCGTGTTTTTTTAATGCAGTGGAAGCGTTCACTTTATTGGGACAATATGAGATTCGGAGAAAAATCAAATGTGATGATTCGGTTACTTCGTTCAAGAAACAGTCCGATGAGGAACGCGTCAACTTATTTTATCAATGGGCGCATTATTTGTTTTCAGAGTTATCGTTGGCTACAGGGGTTCAAACGAAAGATGCGCTGATACGTTTAAATAAAATTCGGGGAGTGCTTTCAAATGAGGATCAATGCCGCATTCAATATGCGAAAGGTCGTCTTATGTTTATTCAAAATTTGCCGGAAGGGTTGGTTAATGGGTTCAATTTTAGCCCGATAGATGTATTGCCGGGTGTTTTCTGGGGCGTTAACCTTATCGCTTAGGGACAAGGCTCAAATCATTTTTAATTCCCATCGTTTGCATGATTGTTTTTTGAGTTTAGATAAAACCTTGGTGGATGGTGAGGTGTCGTCTCAGTTTAAAGCCCAGTATATGCCATTGGTCCGGTTTTACTTGGCGCTATCTAGTGTTATGGCATCTGTGATGTATGCGCCACATCATAACAGCCCGGGTGATCTGTTGAGGGGATTTTCTTCATCGACGCATGGTGAATTTGATCGATGTTTTGAGTTTGCGAAGTTGTTGGATGATAATATCCAAGCATCAATTCAATCCCTTCTTTCTTTTTTCGAGCTTGAGCTTCGTTCTCCCATTGCCAAATCGGCATTTAATTTATTGGGTGAATTGTACATTAGATTTGGTGCTAAACCATACGCTCAGGCAATTTACTCTGATGCATTGGTTCAATTGCTTTCGGATCCAATGGTGGCGCATGTTCAACTGAAACATTTGTACTTTTTATGTACTAACGATGGATTTAATTTGGATATTGATCGTACGATTCATTACATGGGCATGATTGGTGGTAAAAATAAAATCAATATCATCGATCATAAGATTTTGGATCTTTATGCTTGCAATTTTATAGAGGGAAGCTTGTTTCATGTGCTTAAGTCTCAGTTTGAATCTCATCCTGATCAAATCACAGCGTGGCTGCACCAATTGCCCGAGTATTCAAATGTGTCCAATGATATGGCTCCCATAAAATACCTTGAGAATAAAAAAATAGCATTGTTGATGCCCCTCATTTCAAGTTCGAGTTGCCCGTACTTTGATGTGTTAATTCGCCGATTATGATGAGTTTCTATACGCCTTAGATGCCTTCATATGCATTATGTGTACCAAATTTATATGATCAAGCATTGGGCATCAAATAATGCTTCTGTTTAGTATGAAACTTAGCATCATTAAACATTTGTGTGGTAGATGAATTTTTTTTGAAACCTTTTAAGAGTAATTTACGATGATAAATTATATATATGGCATTTATCATTGGCCATATATGAATGTAATAATTTATTTGGATTTACTTTGACAGTTGTTATCCGAATAAAAAATGATTGAATCATGGTAAAATATATCCAGTTAGACAGGGAAATATGCACACTATTAACCCCAAAGTCAGTGATGGCGGTCAACGTCAGGATGCTGTATTAAATAAACAAGAGATTCTAAGGTTGGAAGAAAAACTCAGTCAATGGATCATAGACTCCGGTATAGTAGGTGCAAAACTACCAGAAGGCCCATTTAAGAATGAGAAAGAGTATTTGACAGTTCTAAAAACACTAGAAGAAACCTTGCGCACTGCCATCAATGTTTTAAGGACGTCTAGGATTTATAATATTAATATAAGGAATCAAGATGAACTTACTTGGCTTGATCAGGCCGATTATAATGGTCACACAGAGCTTGTCACAGCCTTAATTACCGTTGGAGCGGAAGTGAATTCGAGGACTAATCCACTGGCATGGACCCCACTTCATTGGGCCGCTAATAACGGTCATGCGGCCGCAGCTCATCTCCTGCTCAACGCTAGGGCAGACGTGGATCTGGCGGATTATTCTGGAAAGACGTCGCTTCATCAGGCCGCTTAGGAAGGTCATACGGCCACAGTTCATACCTTGCTCAACGCTGGGGCGGGGGTGGATCTTCTGGATAAATCCAAACAAACCCCGTGTCAGTTGGCCGCTAGATATGGTAAACAAGACATTCTTAACGTCTTAATGGCGCGTGTGGCTGGCGGGTATGGATCATAATGAATAACTATCATTATACGGACTAGATATCATATTAAATGGCATCATGGCGTTGATCAGTGATGGTTCCGGTTAATGGAATGTCCCAAATATCTGATTTGATGGGGGCGCTGATTCGTTGACAATCAAAGATGATGCCAATGCGGTGGGGAATTTTGGTACTGAGTAGCCGGTCAAAATAGCCGTGCCCCCAGCCAATGCGGTGGCCATTGGGGTCGATGCCCACGGCGGGTACCACGCAGGCATCCAATGTGGGTGGGGTGCCACAGGCCGTGGCGGGTTCTGGAATGTTAAATTTGGATGCTGTGAGGGGCTCTTTGTAAAGGGCCCAGTCATAGCCATTTTTTTTGGGGTTGTATTTAGGCAAATAGAGGGCGTTGGTGGTTGCATAATTTTTTAGTGCGGGCCAAATATTGGGTTCGTTTCGAACGGGTACAAAGGCCCCCAATTGGTTGGGTTGATGTGTGTTGAGCCACCGGGTTAGTTGGTTGCAAATCAGGGTGCTGGCCAGTTGTTTTTCGTTGGTGCTTAACTTGCTTAGAGTCTTGATGAGTGGGTTACGGTGTGTGGATTTCTTCATGGGCTTGGCCAATCATGAGCGGCTAAGTAGTTTAATAGGGCCGGGTCATGGATGGTGATGGGGGGCAGGTATGGACCCACATAGCTGCGTTGCCACTTGGCCGGGTTGTTTTTAGGGGAAAATGTATATCGGTAGAGGTCAATTTTAATGGCTTTTGGGGTTGTTTTTTGAAATGGGTTGTGATGAATCAGTGGCTGAATAATGGGGTCATTTTTAAGAAGCTTGGCCACCAAATGCACGAGCCATGGGTTTTGGTTAATGTTGCCCATGGCGGCAAACCAAATTTGCCAATCCAAACGTGGTTGGTACGGTGCAATGATGGGGTGGTTTCGTTGTGGATTTCCTGGTTTGGCCGGAAATTCATACTCGTGCCAATCATCGTTATTGGGATCGTGAGTGCCTTTTATAATGCATTCAAAGCGTTCTTTTCCCACACTGCCAAATGCTCCGTAACTGTTGACCAAATGGAAGGGGTCATATGAGGCATTCATGCGTTGTTGACTGGAAAATAAGTTTTGGATGGGTTGAATGCTCAATATTGCAACTAAAACACCCAATCCGAGTAGCCCCCATTGAGTGCTGGTGGCCATGACTGATAATCCCATGTCAGTTGGAATTGATGGTAGCCAAGATTGCGGTATGATGCGACGCCAAATGCGGTCATCAAAGCAAGGGATGCATAGCACCAATGTTAGCCAGTTGAGCCACGATAGGTTTCCTGAAATAATCAATATGATTTGAAATATGGCCGTAAGTATGCCCGCAATTATTCGGAATGGCGTAGTAAGCAGCAGGCCGAATGGGGCCAAAAGCTCCACGACATGGTTAAATAGAACCCCGCCCTTTAGAACCCATGCTGGCAATCGATGAAACCAGGGGCTTAATGGATTGGGTAGGGGTTGGGTTTCGAAGTGTGTGCTTAGGCAGGTTAAATCTCGCCAACAGGCATCGCCTCTTATTTTGATCATGCCTGCCCCAAACATGTTGCGAAACAGTACCCAAAGCAACAATGCCATCACCAATTTGGGGGGTGGGTGATGGGCTGGGAAGTTCTCTAAATTGAACATGGGGTATAAGAAAATGGCCAAGAAACCAACTTCTAAGAGTAAGGATTCCCATCCATACCCATAAAACACTTGGCCAATGTGAACAAATGACATGTAGATGATCCATACCATTAACAAGCTGATGCCGTTGGAGAGTCCGAGTAGGATGGCGGCGGATAAACCGACCCCAGTGAGGGCTAAAATGGTCATCCATTGATCGGATAGGTGAATCCAAAAAAGAGTGGGTAGTTTCCAAAATGCCATCGGGCCCTGAGCGGCTTTGATATGTTGTAAAAACAAATGGGCGGGCAACAGGCCGCGTGAACCAATCAGTGCTTTGGTTTCCAAAAGTACCCCCAAAAAAGCCACCAAATAAATACTGCCCAAGGCTCGAATAAAAATAAATCGAGTGAGCCAAAACTCTTGGCCAAACCAACTCCCAAACAGTCGGCCAATGGTGAGGGGCAATTGAATCAATGCATCAAATGGCATGATCCTATTATAAACGCAATACCGTCTGATTTGTATGGGATCGTTTGTGTTGTTTTTTACACGGCGTGTTTGTACACTATTAACATGATTAATCCCTTAACTAAACATTCAGAATTTCCTCAAAAGCGGCCGGTTGTCTTGGCTATTTTAGATGGTGTTGGCCTTGCTCCACCGAGTGAGAAAAATGCGGTTCAATTGGCCAAAACGCCAACGCTGGATCATTTATTTCAAGGGCCTTTATTTCGTACACTTAAGGCACATGGAACCGCGGTTGGTATGCCAACTGATGATGACATGGGTAATTCTGAAGTTGGCCATAACGCTTTAGGGGCTGGGCGTGTGTTTGCTCAGGGGGCTAGTTTGGTGAGTCAGGCGGTGGAATCGAAGGCGGTATTTCATACTGATTTATGGCGGCAATTGACGGGGCGTGTGATTACCAATCAATCCACATTTCATTTGATTGGTTTATTATCGGATGGGAATGTGCATTCTCATAAAAACCACTTAAAAGCCATGTTGGATGAACTATCGCGCGACCACGTGCAAAAGGTCCGGATTCATATTTTGTTGGATGGCCGGGATGTCCCTGCTCGATCTGCGATGGGGTATGTGGATGAATTGGATGATTGGTTGAATCAAATCAATCAGTCGTCGCAGCGGGACTACCAAATCGCATCAGGGGGTGGGCGGATGTTGGTGAGCATGGATCGCTATGGTGCTGAGTGGGACATGGTGGAACGGGGGTGGCAGACGCATGTATTGGGTGAGGGGCCACGGTTTCCTTCGGCACAAGCGGCGATTGCCAGTGCGTATGAAGATCCTGATTTGATTGACCAGTACATTCCCGCTTTTGTGATTGAGGATGGGGATGAGCCCATGGGGGCAGTAAATGATGGGGATTCGGTGGTATTGTTTAATTTTCGAGGGGATCGTGCCATTGAGTTATCTCAGGCTTTTGATAATGACGAGTTTATTCATTTTGATCGAAAGCGACGGCCTGATGTTCTTTATGCGGGGATGATGCAATACGATGGGGATTTACATATTCCAAAAAATTACTTGGTGTCGCCCCCGAAAATTGATGGTTCAGTCGCGGAGTATATGTGCGCCAGTGGCATCAAAACATTGGCGATTTCTGAAACTCAAAAATATGGGCATGTGACTTTTTTTTGGAATGGTAATAAATCTGGCAAGGTGGCTGATGCATTGGAAGATTATGTGGAAATTCCATCAGACACCATTCCTTTCAATCAAGCGCCAGCCATGAAGGCGCAAGAAATTACGGATTATGTATGCCAGGTCATCACAAACTATGATTTTATTCGAATAAATTATCCGAATGGGGATATGGTCGGGCATACCGGTGATTTGCACGCGGTGATTGAGTCCATGGAAGCGGTGGATGTGAGCATTGCTCAATTGGCAGACGCAGTTAAAGATGCCGGTGGAATTTTGGTGGTATTGGCGGATCATGGCAATGCCGATGATATGACCAAAACTGCCCATACCTTAAATCCAGTTCCATTTGTGATTGTGGATGAGGATGCCAATTATCGATTGGCCAATTTGGATACGCCAGGGCTTGCCAATGTCGCGGCCACACTGTGCAATTTGCTGGGTTTTGATGCGCCGAATCATTACGATGACTCGTTAATTCAGTTGTCATAAACCGTTTTTTTAATTAAATTTATTTATTATGAAGCTGTTGAGAATTGCAACGCAGGCTCTTGGTCCTCCAGTACTTACGCGGCAGTGTTCTCGCTTATTTGAGCCAGTGGTTTGGCGTCCTTCAGAGGGAGCAACAGGTGCACCAGGCGTGGAAATTTCACGATCTCAGATAAAATTGTCGGATGTTATGGTAAACGACCCCATTCATTTTCCAGGTGGGATTCGTCAATTGGTACAATCCCAGGTAGTGGTGCAAAAAGTGTAAAAAGGGAATAAACTCATAAAAACCCGAGAATCAAGGAGTTGAAATGAGAAGAAAAAATGTTCCGCCAGTATTCAAGTGGAGACACTTTAGTCCCGATGTTATTTTGTTGTGTGTGAGATGGTATTTGTCTTATCAATTAAGTTATCGAGATTTGGTAGAAATGATGGATGAACGGGGATTGAAAATTGCTCATAGCACGATTCTTCGTTGGGTATTGAAATATTCAATGGAGCTAAAGAAACGAGTGCGGCATCATTTGAAAAAGCGGAATCGATCATGGCGAATGGATGAAACGTATATTAAGGTTAACGGGGAATGGAAATACTTATTTCGAGCGGTTGATTCCAACGGAGAAACCATCGACTTTTATTTATCCCATACCCGCGATACAACCGCAGCCGTCCGATTCTTTGAGCGGATATGCCAC
>CEUJ01011481.1_pt1 | contig 49459 bp, 58 predicted proteins | sample 361531 | NCBI WGS metagenome assembly CEUJ01 (sample SAMEA2622842, study PRJEB7988) | marine metagenome | biome: marine biome (ENVO:00000447); feature: marine epipelagic mixed layer (ENVO:xxxxxxxxx); material: "saline water (ENVO:00002010), including plankton (ENVO:xxxxxxxx)" | depth 140 m | reverse complement strand
AAAAATGTCTGGCACCTCTTTGGTTATTGGTTCTACAGGTCTCATAGGTAAAAAACTTATCTTTGAGCTAGCAAAAAAAGACTCAGAGGTCATAGCTATTACCCGAAGATCGATAAGTAACCTTCCTGAAAACGTAACTCTTCTTGAAATTAATTTTGATGATTTTCTGGATAATGGAAGCCTTCCATCTTGTGATCACATATATATATGTTTAGGTACAACTATAAAAAAGGCTGGTAGTCAAAGTGAATTTAAAAAAGTTGATTTCGACTATTGTGTATCTTTTGCAAAGAAAGCAAGAGAGGCTGGTGCCACAAAAATTAGTTTAGTTTCTTCTGTGGGTGCAAACCCATATGTAAAAAATTTCTATTTAAAAACAAAAGGAGAGGTCGAGGAAGAAATTAAAAAAATTGATTTTCATTACATAAATATTTTTCGTCCAAGCCTGCTACTCGGTAGTCGAGAGGAAAATAGATTTTTGGAAAAAATTGGACAAAATCTATCACCCTTTATAAATCTTTTTTTAATTGGATTTTTAAGAAAATACAGAAGTATCAAATCCTCGAATGTTGCTTATTGTATGGCTAATTACAAACAAAGTGGTGGTGTTAGATATCTTTACTTTGATGATTTTAATAATAATTTTTAATGAGAAAACCAATGAAAATTTTAGCATTAGGCGGAAGCGGAGGCATGGGAAGGTTTGCAGTTCGCTCGCTAATTAATCATAAGGTTATAAAGAAAATTTATATAGCTGATTTAAATGGTTCCTCTGCAAAAGATTTTGCTTCAAATTTTGACGATAGAGTTGAAGGATTAGAATTAGATATTACAAATAATGAAGCTCTTATAAATGAAATGTCTAAAGTAGATATTGTGGTTAATACTACTGGGCCATTTTTTAAGTTTGGTTTACCTATTTTAAAAGCAGCTATAGATACAAATACTCATTATTTTGATATTTGTGATGATTGGGAGCCAACTGAAAAAATGCTTCTATTGAATAATGATGAAAGATCCTCTGAAATAACTGGTATTATAGGTCTTGGGGCAAGCCCAGGTCTTACCAATATTCTTGCTTATCTGGCAATTTTAGAGCTTGATGAAGTATCAAAGGTTTATACCGGTTGGAATATTTCCGGAGCGAAACCAGAGGATAAATCCTCCCAAAAAGGGGTAAACGCAGCTATGGTTCATGGAATTCAACAAGTAATTGGCTATGTAAAAGTCTTTAACAATGGAAAATATGAAATGGTCCGACCTTTAAAAGAGGTAATGGTTAATTATCCAGAAATTGGAGAAAAAAAAGCTAATATATTTGGGCATCCTGAGGCAGTAAGCTTTCCTTATCATTATCCAAATATCAAAGAATCATTAAATCTAATGCATGGTGGTGAAAAGGGGATAGTTGGTATCCTAAAATTCATAAGGCTATTAATTGAAATAAAGTTAATATCTAAAAATATGGCCGCAAGAATTTTTACTTGGCTAGATAATTCATCTTCTTCTGAAACAAAAAAAACTGATTTAATTAATTTACCAGGCGTTTATGGATATGCAGAAGGAAAAAAAGGTAATAAAAATTTTTCTGTGGGCGTGACTTTTGATGATAGTATTCAAAATCTTTCAATGGGAGAGGCGACATCACTTCCTCTGGCTTGTGGAGTTAAAATGTTCTTAGATGGAGTAATTACTCAAAGAGGTATTCATGCCCCAGAGTCTGGTATTATTGATCCAAAAATATTTTTAGATTATTTTGCAAAGGAAATTGGTGACGGGGTTAAGTTGTCGCCATTAATCGCTATAAATGAAGAAAATAATTTTTAAAATTATTACTCTTTTAAGAGTGAAATATAAAATTAAATTTTCCTAAAAAATCATATTTCAATTAGATAAAAAAACCTTTCCGTTAATATGATCAGAAATTTTCTCAGCCATCATTATTGTTGGCGCATTTGTGTTTCCTGCAATTAAAGTCGGCATTAAAGAAGCATCAACAACTCTTAAAGCCTCAACCCCGCGAACTTGACCATGTTCATTTGTTACTGATAAGTCATCAATGCCCATTTTACAGGTCCCTACAGGATGGTATAGAGTTTCTCCGGTTTCTCTGATCCATTTATCTAATTCATTATCATCATCAATATTAATATTATTTCCAGGCTTGAGTTCTTTCCCTCTGTATTCGTCAAAAACTGGCTGCATAAAAACTCTTCTAGCCTCTCTAAGTCCATTACGAGTATCAATTAGATCCTGTTCAACTGAAAAATAATTTGGAAACATAAGTGGATCATCATTTGGATCAGAGCTTTTTAAGGTAATATGACCCCTGCTTTGAGGTCTGCACAAGTAAACAAGGCTAGAAAATCCATGTTCTTGAGGAACGCCAGATCTTCCATGGACATCCTGCATTGCAATTGAAACATAATGTATTTGAATATCAGGTATTTCTTTTCCCGGATCTGATTTTATAAATGCACCCCCAACACAAGGTGGATTTGATGCATCACCAGTTCCTGTTATTAAATATTTTGCACCAGCAAGCATTGTACCAAAAAAACTTGCTGATCTATGTAATGTAACAGGTTGTGTGCACTCAAATTGACTAACTACTGCAAAATGATCTTGTAAATTTTTTCCTACACCCTTTAATTCGTGAGTAACTTGAATTCCATGTTTTTTTATTTCTTCAGCATCTCCAATTCCACTTCGCATCAAAATTTGTGGTGAATTAACCGCACCAGAGGATAAAATTACTTCTTTATCGCTTCTACAGAATTTCTTAATCCCTTTTTCAAAGTACTGAATTCCTATAGCTTTCTTATTTTTGAAAATAACTTTATCAACGGTAATATTGATTTTTGTGTATAAATTTTTTCTATTAAGAGCTGGATGAAGGTAGGCCCTTGCAGAGCTAAATCTTTTTGACCCTTTTATAGTGTGTTCATAACGAGAAAAGCCTTCTTGTTGTTTTCCATTAAAATCATTTGTTAAAGGAAAACCTGCCTGTGATCCGGCTTCAACAAATTTATCTAAAAGAATATCATCACTTCTAGTGGACTTTTTAACATTTAGAGGACCATCTTTGCCATGATACTCTTCATCACCATCACCTTCATAATTTTCAGCTCTTTTAAAGTATGGTAATACATCATCATAAGACCAACCTGGATTTCCTAATTGTCTCCAATGATTATAATCTGAAGAATGCCCTCTTGTATAAATCATAGCATTAATAGATGACGACCCGCCCCATCCTTTTCCTCTTGGCCAGTAAAGTTTTCTTCCAGCTGTATTATTTTCTGGTTCAGTTTCAAATCCATAATTTTGTTTATTTGATTTTGGGACTATTTGTGAATAACCAGATGGCATATGAATAAATAAATTGGTGTCTTTTCCACCAGCTTCAATAAGCAGAACAGAATTTTTCTTATTTTCTGATAATTTATTGGCTAATACACAACCAGCGCTTCCAGCGCCAACAATTATATAATCGAAGTTATTTTTCATTTAAATTTTTCTATATAAATAATTTTTTATCATGAACTAGATTTAATTAAGCATCAATAAACATTTTTGAATTAATTACAAAGAATGTTTATGATTAGATATTAAAAGGAAAGTGAGTAGAATGAGTTTTTTTAAAAAGAAAAATAAATTATTCCCACCGATAGAGCCTTATGACACTGGTTTTTTAAAAAAGGGAAAACATGAAATATATTATGAGCAATGCGGTAATCCAAATGGCAAGCCCGCTATATTCCTTCATGGTGGACCAGGAGGAGGATGCGGCTCTTTATCTAGGAGATTTTTTAACCCAAAAAAATATAGAATTATTTTATTTGATCAAAGGGGGTGTGGAAGGAGCAAACCACACACCTGTTTAGAAGATAATACAACCTGGCACTTAATTGAGGATATTGAAACAATAAGAGAAAGGTTAAGTATCAAAAAATGGCTAGTTTTCGGAGGGTCTTGGGGGAGTACTCTTGCAATAGCTTATGCTCAGAAATATCCAAATAATGTAAGTCAAATGGTTTTAAGAGGAATTTTTATGCTTAGGCATAAAGAGCTTCAATGGTTTTATCAATATGGTGCAAGTGAAATATATCCTGAGGCTTGGCAAGGGTTTTTAAAAGAGATCCCTGAAAACGAAAGGGATAATTTAATTGAAGCCTATAGAAAAATTTTTTACGGAAAGAATAAAGAAAAACAATTATCTGCAGCAAAAGCTTGGTCTAAGTGGGAGGCGTCCTGTAGTTTTATTAATTACAATCCTGATTCAGTAAGCGAGTCTACTAATGCAGAATTTGCTCTAGCTTTTGCCCTTATAGAAAATCATTATTTTGTTAATAAGGGTTTTTTGGATTACGAAAATCAGCTCTTAGATAATATTGATATTATTAGAAACATTCCATCAATTATTATTCAAGGAAGATATGATGTGGTTTGTCCACCTACAACTGCCTACGAGCTACACTCTAAATGGCCAGAATCTGAGTTAGTGATTGCACCTTATTCAGGTCACTCTGCCTTTGAAAAAGAAATTACTCATGAGTTAATAAAGGCTACAAATAAATTTATTCAAAACTAATTTGAAATATACCTAAATAAATTTTTTCATTTAATTTGTTGGATAATGTTATTCGCTTGCTGGGAAATTAACCAACTGATATGTTTATTATATTAATTTTTTGAATGATTGGAGTAAGTTATGCACGACATTATTATTAGAAATGGAACTATCATTGATGGCACTGGAGAAGAAAGATTCTCCGCAGATATAGCTATAAAGGATGGAAAAATTTCTAAAATTGGAGAAATTCTTGATACTTGTGTTAGAGAAATTGATGCTACAGGTAAGTTAGTTACTCCTGGCTGGGTTGATGTTCATACTCATTATGATGGACAAGCAACTTGGGATCCAATTTTAGCACCATCAAGTTGGCATGGTGTAACAACTGTAGTCATGGGTAATTGTGGAGTAGGTTTCGCTCCCGTAAAGGAGAAGGATAGAGATTTTCTTATTGAATTAATGGAGGGTGTCGAGGATATCCCTGGCGCTGCTTTATCGGAAGGTATTGACTGGAACTGGGAAAGTTTTCCCGAATACCTTGATGCTTTAGAGTCTTTCCCTCGAGCAATAGATGTAGCCACTCAAGTACCACATGGTGCTATTAGGGCATATGTTATGGGTGAACGCTGTAATTCTGATTACGCGCCAACAAAAGATGAAGTTAATCAAATGGCAGACCTAGTTAGAGAGGGTGTTGAGGCTGGCGCATTAGGTTTTTCGAGCTCAAAGACCTTATTACATAAAGATATCAATGGCGAATATATGCCAGGTACTTTTTCAGGTAATGAAGAAATGTTAGCGCTAGGATTAGGCATGAAGGGTTTGAATAATTCAGTCTTTGAGCTTGTATCCGATCATCTTGGAGAAGACGAAGAATGGGAGTGGGTAAAAGATTTCCAAAAACAAACAGGTTTGACTGTAACATTAATTGCAACTACAGCTCCAGCTTACAAAAATAATAAAATGTACAATCTAGCAGAGCAAGCACGTCTTGAAGGACATGAAATAAGACCTCAGGCGGCTGGTAGACCAACTGGTGTATTACACGGTCTTCAATCAAGTTTTCACGCTTTTGTAGGCCATCCAACATGGAAGAAAGAGCTTGCATCTCTTGGTCATGAAGAATTAGTTAATAAATTACTTGATCCAGAAATAAAAAAGAAAATTCTCTCTGAGGAAACCACTATTAAAAATGAATTAATGCAGGACTTACCCTCTTTAATGGGGCAGGTCTTTCCACTTGGTGAAAACCCTAATTACGAACCGGAATTTAAGGACAGTGTAGCTGGAATTGCAAAAGAACAAAATATTGATGTAATGGAAGTTATGTATGATTTACTTGTTCAGGGTGATGGTAAAGAACTTTTTTATCAACCTTTAGGAGGATATCATACATATGATTTAGAGCCTCAAAAAAAACTATTGGAACACCCAAATGTATTATTTGGCCTTAGTGATGGAGGTGCTCATTGTGGAGTGATTGCAGATGCCGGTATGCCTACATTTATTATGACGCATTGGGGAAGAGATAGAACTCGCGGCGATAAGCTTCCATTAGAATTTATTGTAAAGTCACTTACATCAAGTACTGCAGAGGCTTTTGGTATGTTTGATAGAGGTTATCTAAAGGAAGGAATGATTGCTGATGTTAATATTATCGATTTTGATTCACTTAGATTGCATAGACCAGAGGCAATTTTTGATTTACCAGCAGGAGGAAGACGTTTAGTACAACGTCCTGAGGGTTATGAAATAACTATTAAGGCTGGTGAGATTATATTTGATAATGGTACTCATACTGGAGCACTTCCAGGAAAATTAGTTAGACGCAATAATGAAAAAAAAGAAGCAAGTCTTCAATAATTAAAAATGATTGATGCGTCCAAATCAATTGCAGCATGTGCTGAGTATTACGGAGATGAATCTCACTTAGTAAAGAAATACCTAATTGAGGGTGAGAAAAAAGCTCTTTGGCAAAGATTTCCTGAAGAAGAACCTTATAAATATCAACCATTTAATGACGCTAATAAAATTTTCCAATGGAATGAAAATTCTCGTAAAGACCTCAAAGATTACAATCTTGATGATTTAAGTATTTAGAATTTAATAAGCTACTATGAAAAAATTTTCTGAAAGTGAAAAAAGTGAAATTATTGAACTAGCATTATCTGATCATGCTAGTTTCAGGAGTATAAAATCTTTATATGGAATTAATGATCAACAAGTCAAAGAGCTTATGAGGGATAATTTGAAACCTCGCTCATATAAATCATGGCGGAAGAGAGTAAGGGAATTTTCTGATAGAAGAAAAAATTATAAGTAAGCTTTAATAGGTGATGTTATGAAAAATTTAAAAGACAAAGTGATAGCCATAACAGGTGGCGCTACAGGAATAGGTTTTGCTTTAGCAAAGACACTTGGAAGTGAAGGTGCAAAAATAGTTATTGGAGAGCCAAGAAAAGATAAACTAAAAGAAGCGGTATCATTTTTAATTGATCTAGGGATAGATGCTTCTGAAACATATCTTGATGTGACGGACCTTAAAAGTGTTGAAAAATTTGCAGAATTTACCGTTGGGCATTTTGGTAGTGTTGACATGTTAATTAATAATGCAGGTATTTCAGGTGCTAGAGGACGAATTGATAGAGTAAATATTAAAGAAGCTAAAAAAGTTTTTGATGTCAATTTTTTTGGTGTTTGGCATGGATGCGCTGTTTTTAGTAAAAAAATGATAGAGCAAGGAACGAATGCAGCCATTTATAATCTTGGTTCAGAAAATTCATTATTTATTGCTGTTCCAAAATCAGTTGCTTATGTCGCATCTAAACATGCAGTTCTTGGTTTAAGCGAGAGCTTAAGAAATGATCTTCCTGATTATATCCATGTTGGTACAATATTCCCTGGTTATGTAGACACGCCATTAACAGGAGAGGTTGAAGGCGGTATGAATGCTGATGAGTTTGCTAATATAGTTAAAGAACAAATTAAGAATGAAGAACACATAATAGTTTCGCATGCGTATAATAGTGTTCATATTGAAAAAAGGAATAATGAAATAACATCCGCCTATAAAAAGTATGCTCCAAGGTATGATGGGGACGATATATATGATGTTAAAACAATTCTAAAAAATTTTAAAAGTAAATAATCATATTTTATTAGCATTTAATTTTAAAAATTATTTATAGAAATTTAAGGAGAATAATATGAAGACAGTTGGTTTTAAAAAATTTGGAGATCCAGAAGTTTTAGAGGTAATGGAGTTTCCAGATAATGAAATTGGCTCTGAGGACATAAAAATTAAGAATTATGCATCCGCAGTTAATCCAACTGATATTGTTTCGAGAAGTGGATTAATTAAACACTTTATTAAAGATTTTTCTCTTCCATGTGTCCCAGGAATGGATTTTGCCGGTATTGTTGAAGAGGTTGGTGAGAATGTTAAAACAGGAATAAAAGTCGGAGATAGCGTCATGGGTATGGTAATGCCAAATGGCATTCACGGTGCTTATAGTGATCGGCTAATTTTGAATCAATTTGCAGTTGTAAAGATACCAAAAAATACTTCTTTTATTGAGGCAGCAACCTTACCTATGAATGGACTAACAGCACGTTTATCTTTAGATTTATTAAATCTAAAAAAAGGCCAGACTATTGCTGTAACTGGAGGTCCAGGGGCCTACGGGGGTTATGTTATTCAACTTGCGAAAGCTGATGGCTTAATTGTAATAGCAGACTCAAATGAGAGTGATCTTAAACTTTTAAAGGATCTTGGAGCTGATCATATTATTCCTAGGGGAAAAAATTTTGTTGAAGAAATCAGAGGAATATTTCCTAAAGGTGTTGATGGTATTGCTGATGGAGCTTTATTAAATGAAGACGCTATTGGTGCAGTTAAAGACAATGGCTCATTTACATCAGTAAGAAATTTTATTGGAGAGCCTCAAAGGAATATAAATTTTACTGCTACATGGGTTTCTGAATATAATTGTGATTTTAAGAAGCTTGATAAACTTCGTCAACAAGTAGAAGATGGTTTAATTACTCTCAGAGTGGCTGATACGGTAAAGCCACAGAATGCTGCTGAAGCTCATATAAGACTCGATGCAGGTGGTACAAGAGGAAGAATGGTCATCAGTTGGCAATAAAATTATTTTAAGAAATTAGAAAGACCAATTATGAAATCAAAAGATCTTTTAGTGCTATTGGGTAATCAACTATTTCCAATAGATGAAATAAAAAAATTAAATACAAATCAAATCTTTATGGCTGAAGATTATGACCTTTGTACATATGAAAAGCACCATAAATTAAAAATTCTGATGTTTTTATGTGCAATGAGAGAAAAAAGAGATGAATTAATTGAAAATCATTTTAATATTTTTTATTCTGAAATCAGTAATGATGATTTTTCTATTCCCTATGAAGAAAAGCTTAAAAAATATATAATTAAGAATAAAATTAATCATATTAAATTTTTTGAAATTGAAGATAAATTCTTTGAAAATAGAATGAAAGTTTTCTCTGAAACCAATAATTTAGAAATTACTTTCTTTAGGTCTCCAATGTTTTTAGAGTCACGAGAAGATTTTGAAAAATATGCAAATGATAAGAATTCTTTTAGTCATGCTAATTTTTATAAAAATATTAGAAAAAAATTAAATATTCTGATTGATGAAAATCAATCACCCATTGGCGGCAAATGGTCTTTTGATGAAGAGAATAGAAAAAAAATTCCAAAAAATATCCAGTTACCTGAAAAATTTCAAAATTCAAAATCTAAGTATATAGAAGAAATTTCAAATTTTATTAGTACTAATTTTCCTGATCATCCAGGCGAATTATCTGAAGTATGGATGTCACTAACAAGACAGGATGCCTTAAAGAACTTAGATATTTTTATAGAGAAAAAGTTCAAAAATTTTGGATCATATGAAGACGCAATTTTAATTGAAGATAATTTTTTATTTCATAGCGCTTTGAGTCCTTCTTTAAATCTAGGTTTAATAACGCCAAAAGAAATTATTACTAGAGTTCTTACTTATACAGATGAAAACGAAATTCCATTAAACTCTTTAGAGGGATTTATAAGACAAATTATTGGTTGGCGTGAATTTATCAGAGGGGTTTATCAAGTCAAAGGTGATCAACAAGAAAAGAGTAATTTTTTTAATTTCTCAAATAAAATAAATAATACATGGTATTCTGGAACAACCGGTATTCCACCTCTTGATGATGCTATAAATTTTTCAAATTTATTTGGGTATACCCATCATATAAATAGGCTGATGATTATTTCTAATTTAATGACGCTATCTGAAATTGATCCAAAGGAAGTATATAAATGGTTTATGGAGATGTACGTAGACTCATCTGACTGGGTAATGGTACCAAATGTATATGGAATGGGTACCTACGCAGACGGAGGTATTTTTTCTACAAAACCATATATTTGTGGATCAAATTATATCCTGAAGATGAGTAATTACAAAAAAGGTGAATGGTGTGACGTAGTTGACGGTCTATACTGGAGATTTGTCTCTAAGCATTTTGATAGTATCAAAAATAATCACAGGTTATCGTTTATGAAAAGAACATTAGAAAAAATGAATATTGAAAGAAAAGAGTTAATTTTCAGAAAAGCCGAAAACTTTATTAAAGAAAATACATTGTAAACTTTTATATCATGGCTAATTTATTTGAGTCATAAAACTCTTTAAGGTCTTTTTCATTCCACTCTTCATCAAAACTTTTTAATTTTAAGAGATTAGTTGGTTGTTTATTATTTTCAGGGACTGCAACAATATTCATATCCCCAATTCCTGGATCATGTATTAGTTTACTATTATTTTTATAATTATTTTTTCTATACCAAAATGCATAATGCCAATAGCATACCCATCCATTATCAAAAAACCATTTAAGGAATTTTTTTGTACCATCCTCATCTTTTTTTGCTTCCATATAAAGAACTGGTTTATGTTGTTTTAAAAAATTCTCTCCCCCTTGAATTGCATCCCATTCATGACCTTCAATATCAATTTTAATTAAACTACAACTATCTACATCAATTTCATCAAGGTTTATTGTTCTTATTTTTGTAGTACCGTCCTTTGAAATTCCTGCTTCACCATAACGGCCACTCTCCTCAAACTCTTTGTCATTAATTTTTGCCCACCCACATTTTTTTGAGATGGCTACATTATCAACTATTACATTATTTATACCATTTAGAGTTAAATTAGTATTAAGACATTGTGCAATGTGACTTTGAGGTTCAAAAGCCAAAACTTTACCTTTTTCACCAACCTGCTTTGATAATGATAATACTGTTGTTCCTATATTTGCTCCAATATCAATTACAGTATCACCATCGCTAATGAATTGTGACATGATGATATTTTCACCTTCAGACCATTCTCCATAATTTCTTAAGCATGGCCCCAAGACACCATCACTAATAGGCCAAGTCATTATACCATGAATACAGTTATCGATTAAAAAGTTATTTTTAAAGTTAATTTCCATTAAGACTCCCCAGTCAATAAATTATTAATAAAGGAGTTTAAAAAAAAATTCTATTGATTAATTTTTTGCCAATTTTCTAGGGGTTGATCAACAAATATAGGTTTTTCATCATTAATTAAGGCTATTAAACCAGTAATCATATTATTTAATGCAGTAGTTAATGCTTCTGCTACATCATCTTCTTTAAGTCTTTTGTCTGATGAAACTTTACCCGTCCATTTAATTTCAGATTCTTGATTATTAATAGGGGTAATTTTTGCAACAACTACATAATCTTGCATTCCAACAGGTTTTCCATCTGTAAGTTTATAAGAAAATGAATAATCATCTTCGCTATAAGCAATTAATTCGTGTTGAACATAACCTTGGGTAATTAGGTTTATATCTCTAATTGCTCCTATGCCTTTACCTTTGACAAAAATTGTACTTTTATCGCCTCCAGGAACCCATCTTAGTACACGATCGAAGTGTTTCATTTCATCCCAAATAATTTCTGCTGGTATTTTAGTAGTGCGAATTACTTCAACAGTTTTCATTTCTTAACTCATATATTTTTTAGAAATGACTAAGCTAATATAAACTTACTTTGGTTCAGATTCTTTTTGGTACTTATAATATCCTTCAACTGGTATCATTACATGTGCATATATAGTTCCCGGGAACATTACATAAGGTTCTCCAGTTGTAAAATCAGTATTCCAGTTATCTAGAGATTTTATATCTTTTGGAATAAACATTAGATGTGGGCCTGACTCAATCCATTGCCCTGGAGTAGAGTCTTCTTTGTTTAAAATACCTGCAACAAGGTTATCTTCTCCAACATCACCATGTAGCATCCACATCCAACCATCTTTATCAAGTTTTGGTTTTTCATTTTTCATGAAGGCGTTCATCCACTTCATAGCCTCTTTATCATTACATGTAGGCATAGCATCATGAGCATTTTTCCATCCTTTTTTAGGGTATGGTCTGCCATTACCAGCCATACAAGTCCAGCCATTGGAACCTTCTCTTATGACTTTTCCATTAGAACCAATAATTGTAGCAAAATTTCCTATAAAATCTGGAGCTGCGCTTGAATAAGCTTGTATTTGCCACTCTTCTGAGGTGTTATCGTTATTTCCAGCATAAACAACTCCTGTAATTAAAAAATTAACCAAAAGTAAACTTATTATTGAATATTTTTTCATTTTATACCTTTCTTATTGTTGTCTAATACCTCTTGATACAAGTCGATGTTTGGATATTTTCCAACCTTCATCAGTACGTACCATATCAGTTTCATAAGTTGCCCAAAGTGTAAGTATTTCACCTTCAGGTTTTTTTAGATAATGAAGGGCTTGAACATCTGTTCTGCAATGAGCATTATCTCCATCAATTGTTGCTAACTGAGGACCCAACATGTGTTGAGTAGGTCCATAATTATTCAACGCACCCTTTACATATTCAACCCACTCATCTCTGCCATTAATTGGAGCTTCTCCGAAATCTACAACTTCAACATTTTCTAAAAAACATGATGCATATAAATCAAAATCTCTTTCATCAACTCCTGCAGCATATTTTAGCATAACATCTTGTAAGGCAATTCTATCTGCAACATTATTTTCATTACTCATTTACATTCCCCTATAAAATAGATTTTTATTTAAGCATAAATTTTTAAAGACTTAAAATAGTTTTAGTTACTAAAAATAGAAATTTTTATTTCTAAAATAAGATTTAGACTATCGTTTACTTTTCTTTATTAATGGTTTTAATATAAAAGTATTAAGGGATTTTTATTATAAGTTTTTATAAAAATTAAAGGAGAGAATAATGACTTTAGTAACAGTATTAAGTGCAAGTGGAAGACCAGGTTTGGCTCAAGTAAGACAATTATTGAAAGCTGGTTACAGTGTTAGAGCAACTACAAGAAATCCAGAAAGAATGTCTAAATTTGATGGAGTTGAGGTTGTAAGCGCTGATTATAATGATCCAGATTCAATTTATGAAGCATGCGTTGGTGCTGATACTGTTTTTTATACTCGACCATCATTTGAAGAGTCTCACAAAGCTCTAGATTTTGCGGCAACTGTTGGTAGTGCTGCTAAAAGAGCAAATGTTAGACGTATTATTTACAATACTTGTTGTTGGGGACCACCTGAGGAGCTAGGAGAGGTTGGTCAGGCTGGCTATGATAGTGTCAGATTAATGGTCAATATGTTAATGCAGGGCGGTGTTCAGACAACGACTTTTCAACCAGTTTTATTCATGGATAATCTTCTTACAGATTGGGCAAGAAAAGATATTTTAGAGAAAGATTTATATACATATCCGCATAATCCTAACTTGGAAGCCAGTTGGATTTGTCTTGATGATGTTGCTAAATTTATGATTGCAGCTATTGATAGAGATGATCTTGTTGGAAGATGTATTAATATTGGTGGCCCAGAGGTTTTCGTTCCACCTAGAGTTGCAGATTTATTATCCGGACATTTTGGAAGACCGATTAAATATGAAGAATTAAGTTTAGAGCATTTTTCTAATCGTCTTTATGATATTTTTTATAAAGATACTTCCGAAGAGGATAGAGGTGGCAGATCTGCCGATAGAGATGCATTTATTGATAGTATGAGTGATTTTTATAGATTTAATAACGTTTCAGAACACAAACCATTTAAAGTCGATATGGAGCCAGTTTTAAAGGAGATACCAATTAAGTTAACCCCATTTAGTGAGTGGATAAGCCAACAGGATTGGAACGAAGAGTTAGATACAACTGCTGGTTAGCTTTTAATGGATCCTAATTTTCATGCTTTACAACTCATTGCTGAAATTGCTCTTGGTATTCTTGGCTTTTCAGCAATATTAATTGGTTTAAGTAGAAAAAACGATGGATTCAGTGCACCAGATAATTTTCGTATTCAATTATTATCATATTCTTCTATTGGGGCTATGTTTTGTGCACTGATACCATTTGCTGTTTTTGGTAATATCCATAATGAAACATCATGGTTAATTGTTAATTGGATATTGTGTTTATATTCCGTATTAGGACTTTACATTTTCCCCAAAAGGGTGATTAGTTTAAGGATACAAGGATATTCAGACTTATTTCCATTACCTTTGTTTACAGTTCAAATGGGTGTGTTGGCTGTAAATTTTTTAATTTCTGGTCTAATGATTCTTGACTTTATAGAGGCTAAAGAAAATTTTTATGTTTTTTGTTTAATGCTATTTTTGATACAGGGTTCTATAGCTTTTGTTAGAACAATATTTTATAGGGCTCAGTAATGGAAAAGAAATTACCTGAAATCATTAGAGCTAAAGAAAAAGATAAAGAGCAAGTTAAAAGTGTACTTAAGCTGGGCTTTTCTAATGACGATTTATTAAGGTGGGTTTTTCCATCAGCAGATTCATTTTTGAAGAGTTTTGATCTTTGGATGGAAGAGTTTTCAAAAGAGTCTTTTAAAAATAACATTGTATTTTCTGAGAAAAATTTTCATGGAGCTTCACTATGGCATCCACCTGGGTTTGAATTTGATGATACTGTCTTGCATTCAACATTTGAGTCTATTCCAGATAATAGATTGGAAGATGCATTAAAATTTTTTGAGGAGTTTTCTGAATATCATCCAAAAGATGCATGGTATTTAGCTTTCATTGCTGTTGATCCATCTAAACAAGGATCTGGCATAGGATCATTTATTTTAAAAGAAGCTTTGAAAATGATTGATGAAAAAAAAGAAAGAGCTTATCTAGAGGCATCAAGTGAGAGAAATATGTCTCTTTATGAAAGACATGGTTTTGAGTGTATAGGGAAAATACAAATTAATGACTCCCCTCCAGCATTCCCAATGATTAGAGAAAGCAAAAATTAAAGGAATTATAATGATTGAAAAATATTTAAGCCCAACAGATTATTTATTAACAAATGTGAATGAGCAAGTATTAACAATTACACTAAATAGACCAGATGCATTAAATTCTATAAGGCCTGAAATGCTAGACGGTATAAGGCAGTTAATTGTGAATACAGAAAATGACGACAATATATCTGTTATTGTTATTGAGGGTTCGGGCAGGGCATTTTCAGCTGGCGTTGATTTAAAGGTTCTTCAAGGAATTGATCCTAAGGCAGGAAAAATTGGTGATATTTTTGATAAACCCGCAGAGCTAACATGGAATGCTATTAGAAAAAGTAGATGTCCAGTTATTGCAAAGGTTCATGGAGCTTGTTTTACAGGTGCTTTAGAAATGGCACTTCATTGTGATTTTATTTTTACTACGCATGATACAAAATTTGGCGATACTCATGCTAAATTTGGTCTAAGACCAACATGGGGAATGTCACAGACTCTATCACAAGCTGTAGGAATTCGTTTAGCAAAAGAGATGTCTTATTCCGCAAGAATTATTTTAGGAGATGAGGCTGTAAGGGTTGGACTTGCAAATAGAGCAGAGAAAAATAAAGAAGATTTAGATAATTTGGTTGATAAAATATCTTCTCAAATTTCCTCCAACTCTAAAGAGGCTGTTACTGCTTTTAAGGATTTATATAATTTAGCCCAATCTGGATTGGGTTTAGATGAAGCCCTGAAAGCAGAACTTGATAGAGAATATCCTGAAATAAAAGATACTAATGAACGTTTATCAGAATTTAAGTAATTTAGGATTAAAATTTTGAAACTAAACTTTGAGAACACTTTTGCTAATGAGTTAAAAGATTTTTATGCGTCCTCTAAGGCCAATAATTCACCCTCTCCATCGCTAATAAAGTTTAACTTAGAGCTTGCTAAAGATCTTGGTTCTGAGTGGCTTAAATTAGACTCTGATGAGGGTCTTTCTATTTTTTCAGGAAATAGTGTTCCTAATGGTTCAAGGCCTATTTCTCAGGCATATTCAGGACATCAGTTTGGAGGTTTTTCTCCTCTACTTGGTGATGGTAGGGCTATTTTGTTAGGCGAAGTTGTCGATAAAAAGAAAATAAGAAGGGATATTCAATTAAAAGGTTCTGGTAGAACTGTTTTTTCAAGAGGTGGTGATGGTAAATCATCTCTTGGACCTGTTTTAAGGGAGTATTTAATAAGTGAGTCTATGCATTCCTTAGGTATTCCTTCAACAAGAGCTTTAGCGGCAGTTTCTACAGGCGAGGATGTTTTTAGAGAGAGTAATTTGCCTGGAGGTATTTTAACTAGGGTGGCTTCAAGTCATATTAGGATAGGAACATTTCAGTATGCAAGCACAACAGGAGACTTAAATAAAATTCGAGCTTTGGCTGATTATTCAATTAATCGTCATTATTTAAAATTACCCGAAAAAAAGAATAAATATTTAGAATTTTTTGAAGCTGTTTGCGACTCTCAGATAAGCTTAATTTCAAAATGGATGAGTATAGGATTTATTCATGGTGTAATGAATACTGATAATATGACAATTTCTGGAGAAACAATTGATTATGGACCTTGTGCCTTTATGGACAGATATGACCCAAATACCTTTTTTAGCTCAATAGATACTCAAGGACGATATGCTTATTCGAACCAACCATTAATTCTATCATGGAATCTAGCAAGATTTGCAGAAACATTAATTCCCTTAATAGATAAAGATCAAGATAAGGCTATTCAGTTACTATCAGAAAAAATTATTTCAATTAAATCTGAGTATGAAGAAGAGTGGCTAAAAGTAATGGCAAAAAAAATTGGTATTACAGATATTAAAAATGATGATTTAATATTATTAAATAACCTTTTAGATACAATGAATGAGAATAATGCTGATTTTACCCTGACCTTCAGATACTTGTCTGAGCTTATAATTGGTGATGAAAATTTATTTTATAACCTGTTTAGGTCAAAAGAAAAAATTAACAAATGGGTTATTACGTGGAAAGGTAGAATTAAAGAGGATAGTAAATTAGATGAATCTTTTTCATTAAAATTGAATAAAAATAATCCACTCTATATTCCAAGAAATCATATTGTTGAGGATGTTTTGTCTAAAGCATTATTCGAAAAAAACTTTAAGCCCTTCCATGAATTTTATGAAATTCTGATTAATCCTTATAATGAAGTACCGAATTCTGAGAAATACACCTTACCAGCACCTATAACAGATAAACCATACAAGACATTCTGTGGAACATAGTATTTTATCCTTAGGCAATTTTCTTGTATTAAAGTAGATTTATAGTAACTTACCGAGAGGGAGTTTACGCTATGGATGCAAAAAAAATTCAAGAGATATGGGATAAAATAGATTATGAGAGGGCTAGAAATTCGCCTCCAGAAGATTTTCCAAAGCTGCCAGAAATTCCAGGCAAGAGGTATACAGATCTAAATTTATATAATCTTGAAATGGAGAAAATTTTTTATAAGTCCTGGTTGATGGTTTTTAGGGAAGATGAGATCCCTAATCCAGGAGATTATAAAATTTGGAATAAACTTAATAAGGATATTTTAGTTGTTAGACAAAAGGATCTATCTATTAAGGCATTTTATAATACATGCATGCATAGAGGTGCTCCTGTTGTTAGGGATACCAAGGGTAATACTAATTTATTACGTTGCCAATATCATAGCTGGACATATGATTTGAGCGGAGATTTAGTAAAAGTTCCTGATATGAGAGACTTTAAGGATTTTGATATTTCCTGTAAGAAACTTAAAAAGGTTTTCTGTGATACGTGGGGTGGATGGGTTTATATTTCTTTATCTAACAATGATCCTGGAGATTTAATTGATTTTCTTAATCCAGTTGCTAAAGAGTTAGAGTGTTTTAATAGCTCAGATTTAATAACAGTTTATAAAAAAAATGTAACAGTTAAAGCTAATTGGAAAACATGTTTAGATGCTTTTATGGAGGTCTATCATGCTCCAACTATTCATAAGGATACTGTAAATATTTTACTTGATGGTAATGCTATGGCGGCAGGATTATTAAAAAATGGTCATTCAAGAATGGTCACTCCTAAGAAAATGAATTTAGATGGAGGATTCTTAGGTGCAGAGGACTCTGATTATGTCCCATACATAGATACATGTGATAAGATTCATGCTCAAACAAATGTTGCTTATGGAATGTTTCCAAATTTTATTACGCCAACCGATACTTCTGGCTATCCAGCAATTCTATTTTGGCCAAAGGGACTTAGGGAAACAGAATTTGAGTGGACTCAGTTAGCACCTAAATGGCCTGGAGATGAAAAACCTGATTATTGGAATGAACAAGAGACTTCATTTGACTCCATTATGGATGAAGATTTTCAAAATTTAGAACCTATGCAAAGATCTCATGACGCTGGAGTTTTTGAGTCTATGCCATTAAATTATCAAGAAAGAAGAATTTATTACTATCATCAAGTTATAGATGATTGGATTGGAAGAGATAATTTACCTGAAAATATCCAAGTTCCAAATGTTTTGGATCCTTTTATTGAGGGCTAAATAAATTTTAAATATGAATTTAACTTTATCCAAAAAAGATGATTTTAAAAAAATTTTAACTGAATCTAAACCAGGTCTTATTAAATTAGCTAAAGAGCTATACATTGAAGATATTTCTGATGATTTCTTCTTAGAAATTGTTATCCCATTATCATTTTACTTAAATTCATTTAATAGAAAAAATACTCCATATTTAATAGGATTAACTGGTGGACAGGGCTCAGGTAAGACTACTCTTTCATTGTTTATACAACAAGTTTTGGAGGATATATTTAAAAGAAAGGTTGTAGGTTTTTCTATCGATGATATTTATAAAACAAAAAGTGAAAGGGATAAAATTGCAAAAAAAATTCATCCTCTTTGCAGTGTAAGAGGCGTACCAGGTACACATGATATTGATTTAGGTATTAGAACGATTAATAATTTATTAAAAGCTAAGCCGAGTACTATCACTTACATTCCATCCTTTTCCAAAATTCAAGATAAACATTTTCCAAAAAAAGATTGGCAGAAATATAAGGGCAGGCCTGATTTTATTTTTTTTGATGCATGGTGTGGTGGTGCCAAACCTATACCCAAGAATAAATGGAGACCACCTTTAAATAAATTAGAGAAAGAAAAGGACCCTGAACAAATTTGGGCAAAGTGGAGTAATAAGGAATTAGCAGGGGAATATCAGAGTTTATTTAATAGGTTTGATAAACTGATTTTTATTCAGGTGGAAAAAATGGAGAGTGTTTATGAAAATAGATGGCTTCAGGAAAAAACTATGTCTAAAGGAATAAAAGATAAAAGATTATTGAAAAATATCATGACTAAAGATCAAATTAAAAATTTCGTAATGCATTATGAAAGGCTTACAAGGCATATATTAGATGAGATGCCTAACCAGGCAGATATAGTTATATATAGGGAAAATAAGTTTAAATATTCATTTAAAAAAAATAAAAATTTATTCAATTAATAATATTATCTATTTTTATTTTAAGTATTTCAAAGTAAGGTAATTAAGAATTTTTATTGGAGGAAAAAATGTCTACTGTCATGATTGTTGGAGCAACACGAGGAATTGGTCTAGAATTAACTAAACAATATGCTGAAGAAGGTAATACAGTTATAGCTTGCGCAAGAGATCTTAGTGCTGCTTCGCAACTTGATGAATTATCAGCAGGATCGGATAATATTAGAATTGAAGAACTAGATATCGCTGAGTCATCATCTATAGAATCTGCAGCGAGTCGTATTGGTAAAGATGCTATTGATAGTATTATTATTGTTGCTGGTTATGTTGGTGGAATGCCTGAAAATCAAACAATTGATAATGTCGATCTTGATGAATGGCATAGAACGTTAAATATAAATACTATTGGTCCACTTTTGGTTGCGCGATCTTTTAAAGAGAATTTATCTGCATCTGGAAATGGAAATCTTATGATCTTATCAAGTCAATTGGCAGCTTCTACTTGGCCCATGGGTGGAATGTATGTTTACTCAACAACTAAAGCAGCAGTAAGTAAAGTTGGTCAAATTCTAGCACTTGATTGGGCTGAAGATCCTATAATTGTATCTATTATGCACCCAGGATGGGTTCAAACAGATATGGGTGGGCCTGCTGCAGAAATAACGGCTGAGGAAAGCGCATCTGGTATTAGAAATGTTTTGTCTGGGTTGAAAAAAGAAGACTCTGGAAATTTCTATAAATGGAATGGTGAAATTCACCCTTGGTAAAAAAAATGAAACCAGTATGTCTAGTTTTAGGAGCTGGTGCCGGAATAGGCGGTAATGTTGCTAAAAAGTTTTCCAAAGAGGGCTTTCATTTATGTATTTGTCGTCGAACTGATGAAAAAGGTCTCAATAATCTAGTTAAAAATATTGAGGAAAATGGCGGTTCTGCCTCTGGGTTTCTAATTGATATTATAAAAGATAATGTTATTGAAGATCTTATAGAAAATATAGAAACCAATATTGGCCCTATAGATGTGGTTGTTTATAATTTAGGCGCTCAAGCCGGAATGAAGCTTCTTCATGAAACCACTTTAAAAGAGTTCGAGTGGGGTTGGAAGGTTGCTAATCTTGGATTATTTAGACTAGCAAAATCGATTTGTCCTATTATGGAAAAAAGAAAAAAAGGAACAATTCTTGTTACTTCAGCAACCGCTGCAATGAGAGGAAACAAAAATCAACATTCCCATGCCTCTGCAATGGGTGGCAGAAGAATGCTTTGCCAATCATTAAATGCTGAATTCTCTGAAAAGGGAATTCATATCGTTCATATTGTTATTGATGGGATGGTTGACGCTCCTGATACTCTTGGAAAGGTTTTGGGTCCAGAATTATATCAAAAATTAAGAGAAACAAAAGGGATGGAAAACGATGGTCTTATTCTTCCAGAGAATGTTGCGGATACATATTTTCATCTTTATAAACAACACAGATCAACATGGACACATGAGATTGATATTAGAGCTTTTTCTGATATGGCTTGGTGGAATCATTAATAAAAATTTCATTTAATTTATTTTGAGGAAGAATTGTCAAAAAAAGTTATAAGAATATCTGAAAGTCAAATCCCTGAGAGATTAAGAGGAAGCCGATCTATATTTTTAAGAAAAATTGCTAGATTTGGAATAAATATTTCTGGTTGGGCTATTAAGGGTGAGGTTCCAGATGAAGAGAGAATTGTTATAATTGCAGCACCTCACACTTCTAATTGGGATTTTATTTTAGCAATGTTGGCAATTTTTGGGCTAAATATTAAACTTAGATGGCTAGGTAAGCATTCAATTTTTAAGCCTGGTTTTAAGAGTTTTTTTAAATGGTTGGGAGGAATTCCTGTATACAGAGATAATCCATCAACTTTAATTGAGAATGTTGTTGAGATAGTAAAAAAAGAAAAAAGTATTGTTATTGCAATGACACCAGAGGGTACAAGAAAAAGAGTAAAAAGATGGAAGACAGGTTTTCTAAGAATTGCAAAACAAACTCAGTCAAAAATATTATTAATTTCTATAGATGCGCCTACTAAAAGCATAGGTATAGGAAAAATTTTCAATCCTACTGGAGATAACGAAAAGGATTTAGCTTTTATTCAAAATTATTATAAATCTTTTACGGGTATTAAGCCTCAAAAGTCATAGTTTTCTTCTATGGTTTAAAAGGACCCTTTGCAATATATTTATCAATAGTTTTATGCCAATGTCTTAACCTACTTTCTTGATAATTAGCATAAGTCAATTTTCCACGTTTACTTGTCCTTATTCCTTTTTCAACTTCAGGAATATTACTCATATCTTGATCAAATATATAACCTATACCAGTTAGCTCTTCAGCATCATCCCAATTTTCATCTTCAGAGAGATAATGAATTGGAATAGGTTCATATGGTTCTTGCTTTTCAGGGTCTGCATGATTTCTCTGTAAGAACATTGCCTCCATTATTGCGGAGTCTTCTCTATTACCATTAGGCCTGAACCGATAAATAAGATTTCTTGGAAATCCTCCCCAAGGTGAAAAATTTGGGAAAACATTATAAACAATTGCGTCAAGCATTTCAGCATCAGATTTATCAGAATAATCATGACCATCTGCCTCAGCAAAAGCATCTCTCATAGCTTGAGCAGCAACTTTTCTTGCTTCCTCTCCCTCGGGAACAATGATTTTGTCGTCAGCAGCCATTCGGCCAGAACCGTAAAAAATAGTATCTAAAATTTCTTGTTCATCAACATTTTTAAGATTTGGGCTAGGCTTTCCGGTTAAAGCAATATTTCTATTCATATGATCACCATAAATATCATATCTAGCATTTTCATCTGCTTGGAATGGCAATATTTCAGGATGAATTAACGTTGCATGAAATGACTCCATAAAGGCTTCTTGAACAGTTTTCCAATTACCTGGAACAACTTTTGAGACGTGAACAACTTTTTTACAGTTTCCTAGGTCCCATCTTTTATGATGTTCAGGAATAGGGGCTAGGTATTCTTCAAGAGAAACTGCATTATCATCCATATTTATAAATACAAAACCTTGCCATATTTCCAGTCTCACCTCAGGTAAACTAAAATCTCTATCCTTTATATGTGGGAAATCCCATTGTGCAGGAGTAAATTTATGAGATCCATCTAAGTGCCAACAAAAACCATGAAAAGGGCACTCCAATTGATCACCAAAACCTCTTTCAGATTTTAATCTTCTGCCTCTATGTAGGCAACTATTATAGAAAGCTTTAATAGTATCTTTATCCGACCTTACAATTAAAAAAGACCAATCTAAAATATCATAAACAAGACTATCGCCTACCTCAGGTATATCCTCAACTCTGCATGCAAACTGCCATACTCTGGTCCACATACAATCCTTTTCTTTTTCGAAGAATTCTCTAGAAATATACCTTGATGTGTCAATATCTTCAGATCCAAGAAATTCAAAGTTTTCTTCGACCATAAATTCAGGAACTTTTTTACTATCCTGTGTTAGGTATTCTGTATAACTAGTATCAGGTGATCTACCCTCACCATTTTTTACTATTTTTAAATTTTGTTTATTTTGTTTAATTTCACTCATATTTCAATTATCATTTATTTAGTAATTTTGTACATAAATTTTTTATATTAAATTAAGTTTAATTCAAGAAAAATTATATAGCCTACATAGAAATTTGAATTTTTTAAGTTAATCAATGTTGATAATTTACAAATATTTTTACTTCAAGCTGCTAGTTTAGTATGATTTTTCATTATCAGAAAAATGAGGGAATTAAATGACTGAATTAGAAGCAAAAGTCTCAATTAGAGAGCTATTGGATAGATATTGCGATGGTGTTAATCAAAGAGACTCAAAAATTTGGGGTAGTACTTGGTCAAAAAACGCTATCTGGGAAATACCACACTTAGATATAAAAAATGAGGGTAAGCAAAATATAATTAATATTTGGACTGAAGCTATGAAAGGATACCCTTTTGTTCATATGATTGCTCAACCAGGATATATAAAAATAAATGGTAATGAGGCTGAGATGAGAAGTTATACTATTGAAGCTGCTGTCTTACCGGATGGTAAAGAATTAAGACCTTGCGGACAATATGATGATATTTGTATTATTGAGGATGGAGAGTGGAAATTTGCAAAAAGATCTTTTACTAACTTATACGGTGAATAAATACTCAAATATTTTCAGATTGGTATTTTAAATGAAATTTATAATTTTTGATTTAGACGATACACTTCTTAGTGGTGATTGTGAGAGAGAATGGATAAATTTTTTATTCTTAAAAGGACTAATTAAAGATCCTAAATCAAAACTTGATGAATTTGACCAAAGTTATCGTAAAGGTGCTCTTGATTTTGAAGAATATTCAAATTTCATTCAAAGTCCGATTATAGGAATGACAAAGGCAAGAGTAGATAACTATGTGAATGAGTTTATTCAGAAAAATATTAATAATTTAACTGACAAATTAACTATCGAGTTACTTAATGAAGCAGAATCTGCGGATAAAGTTTTAATCGCCTCAGGATCACATGATTATCTTGTCCATGGTTTTACAAATTTTTTTAAAATAGATTTTGGTATCGGAACCTCAGCAGAATTAAAAAATAATATTTTTACAGGACAATTATTAGGTGAGCCTACTTTTAGTAAAGGGAAAGTTAAGGCAGTAGAAAAATGGTGCTTGGATAATGGACTGAAAGTTAATCAATCTATTTTTTACTCAGACTCAATTAATGATTTACCAATGTTCGAAGTCTGTGGTGTTCCAGTAGCTGTAAATCCTGATGAAAAGTTAAAAAAAATTGCAAAAGAGAGAGCTTTTAAAGTCATTTATAGATAGTCTTTATTTTTTAAATATATAATATTTTACTTAAATTTTAATGGAGAAAAGAATGTTTAGTCATGTAATGGTCGGTGCAAATAGTATTGAAGAGTCAAAAAAGTTTTATGATGCTATTCTTGGTGCTATTGGTTATGCACCCGGGGTGATTGATCCCAAAGGTAGATGTTTTTATGCAACAAAGAGTGGTATTTTTGCAATAAGTGTTCCAATTGATGGAAACCCAGCTGGACCAGGTAATGGAAGTACTATTGGTTTTTCAGTAGACAGTCAGGAGGCAGGTGACGCTTGGCATGCTGCTGGATTAGAAAATGGGGGTTCAACTTGTGAAGATCCTCCAGGGGTAAGAGAGGACTCAAATATTTACTTAGCATATTTAAGAGATCCAGCAGGTAATAAAATATGCGCTCTCCATCGTTTAAGTTAAATGGGCGTTAAACAAAACAAAGAGCTTATTGAAAAATGGTATCGTGCATTAGCGGATAGTGATTTTGAGACTATTTTTGATATGCATCACGAAGATGTAGTTTACAATATGCTTGGCAGTACTCCAGTTTCAGGAAGAATTTATGGAAAAGATGCTTGCTGCAATGGAATGATAGGGCAAAAATTATTAGAAAAGCTTATTCCTGAGAAAGTAAAATTTTCTAAAGAGTGGAAAATCATTGCTGCGGAAAATGACAGAGTAGTTGGTATAATGAAGGGTGGAGGCCCTTGCAAGAATGGCGAGGATTATGAGCAAACTTACTGCGAAATTTTTAAAATTCGTGATGGGAAAATTATCGAACTCCACGCTTTTTTTGATACAGTTTTAATAGAACAATGTCTTTTTGATAATCCATTAAAACAAAAACAAAGTGTTATAAAAGATCCTTTTCAAATTAGTTAAAATTTAGGAGAAAATTATGTTGGAAGGTAAGAGAATTATTGTAACTGGGTCAGCTAGAGGAATGGGAGAAGCTTCTTTAAAGGCTTACGTTGAGGCAGGAGCTAATGTTGTTGGAATGGATGTTTCAGATGAGGCTGGTGAATCAGTTTCTAATAAAGCTAATAATGCTGGCCCAGGAAAATGTTCATATATTCATGTTGATGTATCCAAAAAGTCTAGTGTTGAAGAATCTTTTACAAAAGCTGTTGAGATACTCGGAGGTTTAGATGTCCTTGCTCACCCTGCAGCAATACAAAGAGCATCTAATGCATCAGATGTTAGTGTTGAAGATTGGGACTTAATGTTCTCAATAAATGTCAAAGGTACAATGCTTACAAATCAAATAGCATATAAACATATGAAAAAAAGTGGTGGCGGTTCCATAATAAATTTCGGTTCTATTTCTGGACTAAGACCTGAGCCAAGTGCATCAGCTTATTCGGCAGCTAAAGGTGCGGTTCATTCATGGACAAGAACAGCATCAGGTACATGGGGAAAAGACAACATAAGGGTTAATGCTATTCTACCAGCTATGGCTACACCAATGTATTATGCCGCCAGAGAGAGATCAACTGAAGAAGAAAATATCGCATCTCATTGGAGGAATTCTGTACCTATTTCACTTGGTCAGGAATATGGAGACCCAGATAGAGATTTAGCACCAGTTATGGTTTTCTTTGCATCAGACTCTTCTAGATTTATCACAGGTCAGTTAATACCGGTTGATGGAGGACAAACAGCTGGTTTATAAAACTAAAACTATTAATTTTTTTTTGTTACTATCACTAGTTGTTATTTTTCTCACATCTAATGCCGTATTATCAATAATCTTAGGAGTGATTTTTTCATTTTTTTTAAAACCACCAAAAGAATATATATCTATAAAAATTGGATCAATCCCTCTCCAATTAGGAATTGTTTTTTTAGGCTTTACTATAAATATTCCGTACGCAATTAATATCGGTTTAGATTACTTTGTTTGGATTTCATTATTTGTTATTTTAGTATCCTTGCTCGGTCTTTTTTTTAGTAAAGTTTTTAAAATTGAAAAAAATATTGCTTATTTATTAACTGCAGGATCAGCAATTTGTGGCGGAACTGCAATTGCTGCTGTTGCTCCAATAATGAAGGCTAGGCCAGACCAAGTTTTTTCTGCAGTTACTATTGTTTTCTTTTTAAATGCGATAGCGATATTTTTTTTTCCTATTTTTGGCCATTATCTGAATTTAAATAATTATCAATTTGGTGTTTGGTCAGCTTTGGCTATACATGATACAAGCTCAGTGATTGCTTCGGCCCTTTCATTTAGTAATGAGTCTGCTCAAGTAGCGGCAACATTAAAAGTTTTTAGAACACTTTGGATTATTCCTCTGGTGTTAATTTCAGGAATTCTTTTTAAAAATGTTCAATCAAAAATTAGTTTTCCAAAATTTATTATATTTTTTTTATTGGCAATTTTGTTGGGTTCAGTTTTAAATTTTGAAGAAAATATTATTTTAATTTTTAAAATAATTAGCCAGTACATATTGCTTTTTGGACTTTTTTGTATTGGGTCACAATCAAATATTAGAGATTTAAGAACATTAAATTATAAATCCTTATTTTTTGCATTTGGTTTATGGTTTGTTGTAATTCCAATATCTTATATAATAGTAACACTGAATTGAGTTTAGAATGGGAAGAAAAAATGATTGAAATTGAAGTAAATAATAGATTTTGGGTTATGAAAAAATTACCCGAAGGAAATGATTTTGAGAGTGCCCTTGAGATAAAAGAGGAGAACAAACTAATTATTCCTGAAGGTTGTTTTGCTACAAAAAATAAATATCTCTCAATGGATGCAGGAACAAGAATGTATATGACAGAAAGAGAAGATTCATATCAACCACCAATTCCTGTAGGTGAAAAATTAATGGGAACAGTTTTAGGTGAAGTTATAGAGAGTAATCATCCAGAGTATAAGAAAGGTGATGTTCTAAGGTCATATGGCCAATGGTCAGATTATTCATTGGTAGACCCGACCTCAATGTATCCAAGTAAAGTTGATACTAGCAATATTGATTTAGTAGATTATGTAGGTGTTTATGGTGCTAATGGATGGACTGCTTATGTAGGTGTTATTAATACAGGTAGAGTTAAGGCTGGTGATACTTTTGTTGTATCAGCTGCTGCTGGTTGCACAGGACTAATGGCAGGACAAATTGCCAAAATTGCAGGTTGTAAAGTTATTGGAATTGCAGGAAGCGATGAAAAATGTAGCCTAATATGCAATGATTATGGTTTTGATGGAGCTATAAATTATAAAACTGAAAATATATCAAATAAATTAAAAGATCTTTGTCCTGAAGGAGTGAATGTTTATTTTGATAATGTGGCTGGTTCAACCTTAGATGCTGTTTTAGAAAATATGGCAAATTTTGGTGTAATTGCCGTGTGTGGTTTATTAGAAAATTATGCCTCCAAGGAACGCTTACCAGGACCATATAATTATGATCTTATTCTAATGAAAAGGCTGAGATTTGAGGGTTTCTTCTCACCAGATTTTTATCATAGAGAAGGTGAAATAAACCCAATTTTAGAGAAATGGGACAATGAAGGTCTTTTAAAATTGCCTATTGAAATTACTGATGGTTTGGAAAATTTGGTTTCTGCCTATTCGAAACTTTTTATCGGAAGTAATATTGGAAAGGTTGTTGTTAAAGTTTAAATATAGAAAAGATGATATAGAGATAGTTAATGGCTTTAACTATGACTAAGGAGGAGTTAATAGGAACTGATTTTCAAAAAAAAGTTTGGAATGAAATAAAAAAAATTCCTAGAGGAAGCACTCTAACCTATAAAGAGTTAGCCAAAAAAATTGATAAGCCAAGGGCATATAGAGCTGTAGCAAATGCTTGTGGAAAAAATCCTTATCCGATTAGAATTCCTTGTCATAGAGTTATCGGATCCAATGGTAAAATCGGAGGTTATAGTGCAAAAGGTGGTATTGATAAAAAAATTTCTCTTCTAAAGAATGAAAAAGCTGTAATATAGAAATGAATATCGGGGTGAGTTTATAATGATTAAAGTAATAATGCTTATGAAAAGAAGACCTGGCATGACTGTTTCTGAATTTAGAGATTACTATGAGAATAAACATAGAGTTATTGGTGAAAAATATCTTAATGGTTTTGCAATTAAATATATTAGACGTTTTATCAATCCATTAATTGACAGATCAGGAAACTTAACTGATCCTGAGTATGATGTTTTAATGGAGATTTGGTATCCTGATGAGGAAACCTTTAAGGCTTGCGGAGAAAAGTTAAGTGAACCAGATATTGCAAAAGAAATAAGAGAAGATGAAGAGAAAGTTTTCGATACTCGCTTTATGAGATCTTATACTGTTGATGAATTTGAGTCAGAACTTAAAATATGACAAAACAAAAAGGCTTTCTTTTAAATAAAAAAATTTTAAACGATACCAAACTAATTTGTGATTTACCTTTATGCAAATTTTTACTGATGAATGACTCGAACTATCCTTGGTTTGTACTAGTTCCAAAAAGACCAAATATTATTGAATTATTTGATTTATCAAAAGAAGAAAGAAATCAGCTTGATAATGAAATATATGAAGTTTCAAAATTTATAAATGATGGTTTTAAGCCCGATAAAATAAATATTGCTTCTTTGGGTAATATTGTTTCTCAGTTTCATATTCATGTTATTGCAAGATTTTCAAATGACAAGGCTTGGCCTGAAGCTGTTTGGGGTAAATTTCCGTCCAAAAATTATAATCCTAGTGAATTAAAAATAATATTGAATAAATTTAGAAACTTTTCAGAAAAATTTAAAATTAATTCTATTTAATGATACCGCATTCTTTGTTCAAAGATACCGCAATATCAATTAACTTTGGAGTTTCTAAATTCAGGCTATTCATAAAATTTATAAAAGTATTCTTATCCATGCTAAGTCGATGATTATTTATTTTTTCCTCTTTAATAGTAGTTGACTTAAAACCTTTATAGTCATGGGCTGGGTATATAATGGTTTCATCATCAAGTATTAAAATTTTTTCATGCAAGCTTTCAAATAAAAGACTAGGGTCACCATTCTGAAAGTCAGTCCTTCCGTTTCCTTTTATTAATAAAGTGTCACCAGAAAATAAAAATTGTTTTTCATTATCATTTAATAAATAACAGTATGAGTCGTCAGTATGGCCAGGCGTATAAATAGCTTTAATTTTTATTTCATCTAAGTATAAGTTTTCACCATCACTTATAGATTGAGAAATACAATTTACTTTTGATTGTTCTCCCATAATTGTTTTGCAATCATAGATATCTCTTAAATTTCCTAATGCAGTTATATGATCTGCATGAACATGAGTATCGATAGCGTATTTAAGCTCAAGATTAAATTCTTTCAATTTTTTTGATATTTTTTTATCTCTTCTTTAACTGGATCAATCAAGATTGCATTATTCAATTTACTAGCAATCAAATAGGAATAAGTTGACGTTGCTTTATGCTTAAATTATCTAAGTAACAACTTTAGTTCGCCTTCCATTGGATAATTTCAACAACATAATTATCAAGATCGCGACCAAGTCCAACTAAACCACCTTCTATTGTATAGTGAGGTAAGGCTTCTCTGTCTATTTTACCACCAGCTTTTTTAATTTTTTTCATAACTTCTTTTGCATCCTCTACTTCAAAAACGATTTTTACATTATCACCATCATATTTTTTTTCGTCTTTTGGCCAATTCATTAGTACTAACAAGGTCCCTGGTTTATCACTATATCCAAGAACAACCTCATCAAGAAAACTTTCAGATCCGTCTGCGTTATCTACTGTGATATCATCATAGGTTCCAATTACATCTAGACCAAGTATGTCTTGATAAAATTTTGTTGATTTTTGAATATCGGAAACGCCTATTCCTACAAATCCAAGTTTAGCATTGGCATGAAAAGATACTAATATAAGTAAACTTAGAATTATTGTCTTAAAGATTAAATGCATTTTATTCTCCATATGTCTTAAAATTATCTTTTATAAATATATCTATCTATAAAGTTATGAAATTGTTGTACACGATTTTCCTGTCCAGAGAGATAAGCACCATTAAAACCACTTGAATGAAAACCAAGTTGCTGAGCACTAGCTCTTTCAAGGTCTTGATCAGCAACATCACTTAATGTTTCTTCTCCAAAAATTACTACTTTTTTTTCTACTTCCTCCCAAGACACCATGTCCTCAGGAGAGGCTACTAAATCAGAGTCATTTGGTTTAAGTGCTAAGCCCCAATGATCATATATAGATTTATTTGGATCAGTTGGGTGAGGTTCTGTTCTCTGAAGCGAAACAACATTTGCAGTATATGTAATTGATGTACCTGGAAAAATATTAAAATGAAAGGCATCCGTTAGCCATGAATTAGGAAGGTTATCAAAGTGATGAAAACCTTTTTCTTTACCAAGTTTCTTTTTCTGTAATTGGAGACTTTCCCTAACAAGGTGAGCCTTTCCATCAAAATCTTCTGGATTTAAATTCCAATAAATTAAATCAGCTTTTAGCTTCTCATTTATCTCAAAAGTTTCAGGATTTCTTAACGAAGGAAAAGATCCTTTCATTTTCATTAAATTATGACCAGTTTCATATAACTCAAAATCAGTATTTTTATAGTCATCATCATAGTAATCGCTTATTTGTGGATGAGTTGAGGGTAAGTGATATGACTCACAAAAATTATCCCTTAATGCTTTCCAATTAAACGGTACTTCACAAACTTTGTGATAAACCCTTTTTAATCCCTCATTATCGTATAGATCAATATATTTGGTTACTTCTCCCAAGAAACCCCTTAGAGGGAAACAATTTTTATCCATATTATACCATATGAAACCTCCATATTCTTCACATGGTATTTCTGATAATTTAACTTTTCCACATGGATTACCTTGAGGAAAATCCTCTTGATCTTGGGCATAGATTAGATCACCTGAGTAGTTAAATTTCCAACCATGATATGTACAGGTAAAATCGTCTACATAACCTGAATCAACATGAACTAATCTGTTTCCCCGATGTGGGCAAACATTATGATATGCTCTAACTTTATTATTTTTATCTTTAACCATCAGAATTGATTCTCTTCCAATGTGATGTGTAATAAAATCACCTTGTTTTTCTAATTCCTTACCCCAGCCTCCTATATTCCAAACCTTTGACCATAATTTTGAGAGTTCTTTCTCCATAAAATCACGTGAGGTGTATCTTTCACCAGTAATTTTTACTTCTTCATTGTAAAAGGTGTTTGATGATCCACTTACTTTTGATTCTCTTTCTTTATTTAGATCTTTTTTCATATTTTCCCCCTGAAAATATTTATCAATTTTTATTTGTTATTTTATGTTGTATGAAGAATTGAAAAAGTTCTTTTTTTAAAATACCACTGATTATTAATTTTAATAAAATTATCAAGATATTGACCATGAATTTGAGCTTTTTCTCCTTCCACATCAGTACTGACTTCAATTGTATAAGTTGTTCCTTCTGCTAAATTTCCATTAATTTTTAATGAACCAAGATGAGCAATAAATACAATATATTTATAATTTTTCATTGCATCTTGCCATCTTTTTACTATTTCATTTCTTCCCTCAACTTTTTCAAGCCCTGGAAAATTTGGAACACTCCAAATTGCATTTTCAGCCCATGTATTACCCCAGTCACGAGAATCATTTCTTGTAACCGCATCACCATAAGTCATTACAAGCTCATGAAGTGCTAATCTATCATCTGTTAATCCTGAAAAAGTCATTTTTTCCTAATTTTTTATTATTATTTAACAGTAGTTTAATTTATTTAAATTATAAATATATTGTATTTTAACCTTAAATAAAGCACAATGTAATTGAATTTTAATTCAAAAACTAAAAAATTATAGGGGAGGTATTAATGAACAAAAATTCATTATTTACGTTACTTTTTGCAATAGTATTTGGATTTAGTCCTGCTATTGCTCAAGAAACAATCTCAAGCGACATTGAAGAAATAGTTGTTACTGCTAGAGCTAAGGATGAGTCAATTAGAGATATTCCAGTTGCCATTACGGCTTACACTGAAGAGGAAATGGAAAATCTAAATATTAATACTTTAGACGATTTGGCAGCTTCATCAGCTTCACTTGAAATTAATAGAATTAACAGTGGTAGTGGTGTTCAAATCGCTATCAGAGGTATTGCATCAAGTCCAGGTAGTTTGGGTATTGAGCAGTCAGTTGCTGTTATGATTGATAATGTTTATTTTCCTCAAGGTAGGGTTATTAATGAAGGTTTATTTGATACACAACAAGTGGCCATATTAAAGGGTCCGCAAGCTCTTTATTTTGGTAAGAATGCTACCGCAGGTGCTGTTTCAGTAATAACAAATGATCCAACAGATGAATTTGAACTTAATTTAAGTGTTGGTCATGAGTTTGAATATAAAACAGATACATATGAATTTGTGATTTCAGGACCTATAAGTGACACGTGGGGTGCACGTTTGGCATTATATGAAAGTAATATGGATGAAGGGTGGATGCAAAATGTTGCAGGTGACTCGACTTATACTACCTTAGATGCAGCAAATGGTTTTGTTGCAACTCAGCATTTTAATCCTGCTCCAACTCAAAAATATTATCCTGCTACTGAAGAGAGCTTTGCAAGACTGACTTTAAAAGGTGAATTAACTGAAAGAACAACTTTGACATTAAAGGCAAGTATGGCAGAAACTTTTGTTGCTTCTGCTACTGTAGCTGAATTATTTAGTTGTTATCTAGGAGATACTCCTCAAATTAATACTGGTGGAGTTCCAAATCCAAATCCATTAGGTGGAGATTGTAATAAAGATAGAAGAACAGGTCTTAATAACATTCCTCCTTCTTTTGCTAATGATTATGATACCGCTGGTGTCTTCGGTGGAGGCCTTGGAGATCAGTATGAGTCAAAAATCTATACAGCAAAACTTGAGCATGATTTTGATAACTCACAACTAACTGCAATCCTTAATATGCATGAACAGGAAGTTGCTTGGGTAATTGATGCTGATTATAACGCAGCAACTAGTGTGTTTGCTGGTGAGTATAATGAATTTGAAAATACATCTATGGAGCTTAAATGGGTTTCAACAGATGGTGGATCATTAAACTGGGCGCTTGGCGCTTATTGGCAAGAAACTGAAAGATACTTCATTCAAGAGGTTATGTTTGCTGGAGCAGAAAATTCAGCTGCTGACCCATCAGATAGATATGTTGCATACGATAAAATATCTGAAACAGATGGAGAAACATTCTCAGTTTACGGTGAAATTATATGGGATATTAACGATACAATGCAACTAACAGCTGGTGGTCGTTATATTGATGAGAAGAAAGACTCATACTTTACCCAACCTTATGTAAACCCTGCTTTTGGTTTCCTATTTGTTCAAGATAGAATTTTAGCAGCCGATCAATCATTCGATGATTTTGTGCCAGAGGTTACATTCAGATATCAGCCTACGGATACTCTTACTTACTTTATAGCTTATAAAGAGGGTTGGAAGTCAGGTGGTTTCGATAATGGTTCTATCGATAGTACATTAAACGCTGACCCAATTGGAGATATTACTTATGAACCAGAGAATGTAAGTGGTTTTGAGGCTGGTGTTAAAGCGCTTGTTGCGGATGGAAGTCTTGAAGTAAACTTTGATGTTTATTCATACGAATATGATGATCTTCAATTGAATTATTTTAATTCAGCGACTTTTGCATACAGAACTTTGAATGCTGAAGAGTCTGAGTCTCAAGGTTTTGAACTTCAAATGACTTATATGCCTCAGACAATTGATGGTTTAAGATTAACTGCTGCTTATGGATATAATGACTCAAATTATGTTAAGTTTGTTGGTCCATGTGCAGGTGGTCAATTACCTTCTGAGGGATGTAATATTCCTGATGGTGGTTTAGTTCTTCAAAATCTAAACGGAAGTAAAAGAGCTCTTGCTCCTGAAAATAGAGCAAACTTAGGTGTTAATTATAATACAATGCTTAATAGTGGACTTGAGTTTGGTTTTAATGCAAATATGAAATATTCAACTAAGTATAAACTTAATGATGTTATTCCTGATGCGTATCAACCTGATTATGAAACTATTGACGCAGGTGTTTATTTATCTTCACCAGACAAAGGATGGAAACTTGCTCTAGTAGGTAGAAATCTTACTGATGAGTATGTTCAGACTCGAGGTACTGATGCTCCTTCTACAGGTGGTGGAACTGGTACAGAAGCCGGATTTAAAGGTGATAGATATGCTTATGTTAAGCCTGGAAGAACAGTTGCTTTAAAGCTATCTTATCAAAGATAAATATAGATAACTAGATTAATGGCCTTGAATGCTGTAATTTATTACATGCCTTCGGGGCCATTTTTTTTATGAGGTATTGATGCTTAAAGTTCATTTTGCGCCAAATTCTAGGGCAGGTAGAATAATATGGTTATTAGAAGAATTGGAACTTCCATACGAAGTAAATAATATGGCATTTCATCCTAAAGATCTTAAGTCTGATGAACATAGAAAGAGACATCCTTTAGGAAGGATACCAGTTTTAGATGATGGTGATATAAGAATTTATGAGTCAGGCGCAATTGTTGAGTATGTATTAGAACGCCATAAAAATGGAGGACTTAAACCTCAAGTAAATTCAGAAGAATTTCCTCAATATTTACAATGGTTTCACTATTGTGAAGGGATGGTTATGCCTCCAATAAATACTATTGTTGTACAAACTATCTTATTACCTGAGGATAGAAGAGATGAAACTGTTCTTAAACAAGCAAAGAGTCTTTTAACAAAAGCGTTAATTCCAGTTGATGAGAATTTACATGATAAAGAATTTTTGATTGGTAAATTTTCTGCTGCTGATATCATGTTGGGGCATGCTTGTTTTATGAGTAATCGAATGAGTTGTATAACTGAAGATATGATAAATTTAAAAGGATATGTTAATCGCATATCTGAGAGACCCAGTTTTAAAACAGCCATTGAAATGAAATAGGCTTTCTAGCATGTACAAATTTTGGACTGTTGATGTATTAAGATTTGTAACAATTTTCTTTACTATCTCAGTATTTATATCGATGTTTTTTTACCCTGGAGGAAATATTCATGATCCTTTGCAGGAGGGATACTCAATTAGTCATAACTTTTTAAGTGATCTAGGGGGTTATAAATCTCACTCAGGATTACCTAATTTGACTTCTTTTTTAATTTTTAATTTTTCTATGACTTTATTCATATTAATTGGTGTTTCTTTTTTGTTTATTCCAAAATTATTTAAAGATGATATTTTAAGTTTAATAATTTCAATCATTGGTTCTGTATTTATTTTCTTTGGAACTTTTTTCTTTGCTGGAGTTGGTTTGACTCCTTATGATCTATATTTAGATGAACATATTTTTTTCGCTTTAAATGCATTTAGACTTCTTGTACCAGGTTTGGTTTTGTATTTTTTTGTTTTAATGCGAAGTAATGTAAGTAAAAAATATTCAATAATGATTTTTATTTTATTATTTTTTACTCTTTCATATGTTGTTTATCAAATTGTTAGTGATAGTCCGCTAACAAGTATTGAGCAAATGGTGGAGCAAGCGATAATTCAAAAAATTATTACTTTTATTAATATTATATGTATGTTTTTTTTAAGTTTTGCTTTTTCTGAGAGGTTAAAAGCTATAAAACTTATTTAGAATTTTTTAAAGGATTTTTATGACTAAAAATTTGGTACCAATTATTGAAGCTAATAATCAATATAGTAAAAAATTTGATAAAGGTAACTTATCTGCGCAACCAAAAAAAAATATTGCTATTTTAACATGCATGGATGCTAGATTTGATCCTGCTAAAGCATTAGGACTTGAGGAAGGCGATGCCCACGTAATAAGGAATGCAGGAGGAAGGGTTACAGATGATGCTATTAGATCTCTAGTTGTTTCCCATAAATTACTGGGAACTGTTGAATGGTTTCTGATTCAGCATACAGATTGTGGGATGCAAAAAATTTCAGATGAAACTATCGCAAAATTACTGGAGGATGACCTTGAAACAGCTTCTTTTGATGGAAAATCTTGGTCAAACAACAATAATGCTAAAAGTGAAAACCTCAAACCTGGTTCAAAAGAAGGTCATAAGATTAATTGGTATACTTTTTCTAGTTTAAAACAAAGTATGACAGAAGATCTAAAAATTATTAAGAATCATAGTCTTATACCTAGCAATATTAAAGTTCATGGTTTTATATACGAAGTAAGCTCAGGAAAGCTTATTAAGATAGAAGATTATAAATAAATATAATTTCTTTTATAAAAATCCTGTGACAATTTAAGCCTTGTAATTATCAAACAAATTTGTTCTTTTGCATTCTATCTTAATGTGGGACGACTATTCATGAAAAAATTATTATTAATTGTTTTGCTTACCTTACCATTAAACATCCACGCAGCGAAAGCAATTCATCACGGCCCCATTGGTGTTATGGCAGACCATTTTCATAAGAAAGGCGAGTGGATGGTTTCATTAAGATTTGCAAATATGGAAATGAAGAAAAATATTCTCAATGGAAATTCAATTTCAACCGAAGATATCCTAAAGCAACCCAATCCATTTTCTAAAATACCTATGATGATGGAAAATTCTGAATCCATACTAGCAATGAATGAGGCTTCATCAAAAATGTCAGGCCATCCTCATTCAACATCTATGAAAATGCCAATGAATTTAAGTGTTATCCCAAAAAAAATGACAATGAGAATGATTATGTTGGGAGCTATGTATGCACCATCTGATAAAATAACATTGATGGGGATGGCAATGTTTAATGACAAAGAAATGATTTTAGATACTCACCAAGGTATGATGAGAAGAGAGTATTTAGGTTCTTTTGAGACATCCTCCTCTGATCTATCTAAAATTTCTCTCTCTGCATTAATTAATCTACATGATGTTGAATCTTCAAGGTGGCATGCAATATTTGGTCTAGAAAAAAGCTTAGGTGAGAATTCAGAAAAAGGTCTTGTTTTAACTCCTATGAATATGAAAACTTTTATTACATTACCTTACGGTATGCAATCAAGTGACAAATCCCTCCGTTTAATTTCCGGTATTACCAATGTTAGATTAATTGGAGATTTTATTTTAGGTAATCAACTATTATTTAAAAAAGTAATTGATGAAAAAGATTGGAATTTTGGTGATGAGTTTGAATATAATATATGGTTTCAGGGATCTTTCAACGATAGAGCATCATACTCTTTTAGGCTAAATTATAAAGATCAGGACTCAATTGATGGATCAAACAAAACAATCATGGCGCCAGTTCAAACTGCCAATCCTTTAAATTACGGTGGTGAGATATTAAATTTTGGAATAGGTATGAATGCGATTTTTGATATTTTTGGGGGAAGACATAAAGATAGATTTGCTTTCGAAATTATTAAGCCAATAGATCAAAATAAAAATGGTTTACAAATGAAAAATGATATTTCTATTCATATTGGGTTTCAAAAATCTTTATAATTTAAATTGTAAAATTTAGAGTAAAACTTTACTCTAAAAAAAATTTATTTAAGGAAAATAATGAAAAAAGTATTTATTTCTCTTTTACTTTTTCTTGTACTTGTATCTACTTATCTGGGACTGGGACCTTTTTTAGCTCTTTACTCTATTAAAGAAAGTATAGAGGCAAAAGATTCAAATCAACTAAGTAAAAATATTTATTTTCCTGAATTAAGAGCAAACTTAAAGGATCAAATTAATTTATCTTTTTCAGATAGTATCAACAAAAGATTAAATGATAATCCGCTAAGATTCTTGGCGGAGGGATTGGCTGATATAGTTGTTGATGAAACTCTAGATGTTTTTCTTACACCTGATGGATTAGGAAGGTTAATGGATGGTGAGGATCCGTCTTCAATTATAAGGAATAATAAAAAATCAGAAAAAAAGGATAGTGGTTTAGAGGTTTTGGAAAGCATTGAATTTAAATACCAGTCAATGAATAGATTTATTGTCTCTATAAACACCGTTAATAAAAAGCAAATTAGACTTCACTTAGACAGATTTGGTATAAGGTGGAAGTTGGTAAATGTAATTTTACCATAAACATAGTTATTGATATGGATAGTAAGAATATAATTTTTTTTGGTGGTACAGGCTTAATAGGTAATTCTGTTCTAAACTTATTGAATAAAAAAGAATCAAAAATATATGCATTTTCTCGCCAAAATTTGAGTAATAAATTTGAAAATGTAAAAGATGTTATTTTTAATTTTGATACACTTGAGGCGGATATTGAATTAACTAACTGGCATCATGTTTATATTTGTTTAGGAAGAAGGCTAAAGGTTTGGGAGCTAATTTATATTAGGAAAAAAGATAGAGAAAATCATTTCAAAATAGAACATGATTATATAATTAAAATTCTTGAAAAAGCAAAAAAGCTAGGGGCAAGAGATGTTTCAATTATTTCAGCTATTGGTGCAAATTCAAAATCATCAAATTTTTACTTGAATACTAAGGGCCGTGTTGAAGAAAGTATTAAATTACTTGGATACGATAATGTTTCGATTTTGCGTCCAGGTCATATCCTTACGAACAATAACTCAAACTCTAAAGATTTTTTAATACAGATTGTTGATATTTTTTCAAAAATATCAAATTTGTTTCTTGTTGGCCCTATGAGAAAATACCGGGCTATTGAAATTGATAAACTTTCTAATTTTATGGTTGAAAAAAATAATAAAGGTTTGAATATTTATTATTATGATGATTTCGTATCTACTAATTATGGAGGGAAGGTGTGAGTGTATTAGTAAATTTAGAAATTCCTGTAAAAAAAGAAAGAATTGAAGATTTTTTTAATTACTTAAGGGATGTTTTAGTTGATACAAGGGCTTATGAAGGTTGCATTCGATTAGAAACTTATCATGATATGGAAAATTCAAAAGTTCTTCTCATTGAAGAATGGGAAAAGATAGAAAATCAAGAGTCCTATATGCAATGGAGAACTGAAACTGGGCTGGTAGAGGCTTTAGAAGAGTTTCTTGATGGTGAATTAATTATTAAGAAATATTACCCAAAAAGGGATGTGTAATCATGGATAAAAAATTTGATATTATAATTTACGGGGCCACAGGATTTACTGGTCAATTATGCGTAAAATACCTATCTAAAAATGCTAACGATATAAGTTGGGCTATAGCTGGTAGAAATATGGATAAGCTGGAGAATTTGAAAACTGAATTATCTCTTAATGTAGATATTTTTGTTGCAAATAGTGATGATCATGAAGCTCTTGATGAAATAACTAAAAATACAAAGGTTGTGTTATCCACCGCAGGTCCATTCCATAGATATAGTTCAAATTTAGTAAAGTCTTGTGTTAAAAATTCATCGCATTATGTCGATATTACTGGTGAATTCTTCTGGATAAGAGATATGATTGATCTTCATCATGAAGAAGCCTCTTCAAAAGGTGTAAGAATTATTCCAGCATGCGGGTATGACTCTATTCCCTCGGATTTAGGTACCTTTTTTGCAAGCTCCAAAGTTGATGGACCTATAAAAAGAATTGAGTCTTTTCACGCGGGTCAAGGAGGTGTTTCTGGTGGTACTACTGAAACAGGTTTTTCAATGGGCGATCTTAAATTAGGAAAAAAAATGAATGATCCATATGTTTTAAATCCAGAAAATTCGGTATCGAAAGAGCAAAGATCTCTTGGATCAGACTCAGTTGGTTTAAAGAAAAATAAATTAATAAATTCCTGGACTGGACCATTTATTATGGCTGTTTCAAATACTAGGGTTGTTAGAAGAAGTGCAGCTCTTTTGGAGTTAAATCAAAACGGTTATGGAGTTAATTTTACTTATCAAGAACATGCTTTTTATAAGAAATTTAAAACAGCTTTATTAGTGACTTCTGTAACACTTTTATTTGGTTTAATTTTAAGGACACCTATTCGAAAGTTAATTAGACCATTGCTTCCAAAGCCTGGAGAGGGACCTAGTGAGGAGACAATGAAAAATGGTTTCTTTGATAGTTTTTTTACTGCTGAATTAGATAATGGAGATAAAAAATTATTTCGTGTTCATGGTAAAGGTGATCCAGGATATAGAGTAACCTCAAAATTTGTTTGCGAAAGTGCGTTAACTTTAGTCAAAGAAAATGAAAAGTTACCTGGCGGAAAAGAATACGGTGGTGTACTTACACCAGCATCAGGTCTTGGACAACCATTAATAGATCGTCTTTCTTTGAATGGTGTAAATTTTGAAGGTCCTCTATAATTAGATAGCTATCACTCCACCATCCACTGAAATTGAGTCACCGGTGGTAAAGGCTGAGTCGTCAGAGGCTAAAAATAAAACAGCTTTTACTACCTCATCAGGGTCACCAACTCTATTCATAGGATGTGTTGCCGCAAAATCAGCAAGCTGTTGTTTTGGATCTTCTGCGGCATCGATATATCTTTGCATCATCGGTGTATTGATAGCACCAGGTTGAACAGAATTGCATCTAATCTTGTAACCCATTTCAGCACAATGAAGAGCAACAGTCCTTGTAATAGCTAGTACGCCTGCTTTACTGTAATTATATGCAATTACAAATGGTTTTGGTCTTGTAGCTAGTGAAGAAGAGAAATTTACAATTGAACCACCACTATCTTTCATTGCTTTAACACCAAACTGACAACCAAGAAAAACTGATGTTCCGTTGATAGAGTGAGTTCTATTCCAATGATCAAAAGTTTCATCTTCAATAGTTGCAGGTTCACTAATTCCTGCAGCATTAATAACTGAAGTTATCTTATTAAATCTATCTCCTAGATATTTTTCTAAATCATTCCATGAGTCAGGCTTTGTTACATCTGCATGAAAAAATTCACATTTATTTCCTATTTCATTTGCGACTTCTTGACCAAGAGTTTCATTTATATCAAGTGTTATAGCTGTTCCACCTTCCTCTACTACACGTTTGGCGGTAAGTGCACCCATTCCCGATGCTCCTCCCGAAATTACTACTAACTTCTCATTAAATCTTTGCATTTTCTTCCTTTTTTATTTTTTTCTTTTGATTAAAATATTTTTGATCTTTTTCTCTCTGTTTCTCTAATTCAATATCAATTGAATTTACTTTTTTGCTTGAATTACAAACTGAAATTCCCATATCATTACCTCTCGTAATTTTAAACATTAAGTAAGAATATGAATAAAATCAAAGATAAAAATAAAATTAAAGTTTTTTATAATGATAGCTGTCCAGTCTGTAAAAGAGAGATAGAAATTTACAAATCAAGATCTGAAGGGGTAGAGTATAATGACTCTTCAGAAATGGATGATAAATTTAATAGAAGAATGCACGCTTATCAGAATGATGTTGAGTATAAAGGTGCAGAAGCATTCCTAATAATATGGAAAAATACTAGTGGCTTTAAATGGTTGGGCCGTTTATTAAGTAATAAAATATGCATTTTTTTTATGAATTTGGTTTATGAACCCATAGCTTTTTATCTATACAAAATGCATTTAAAAAGGAGACAAAAAAAATGAAATTAGTTTCTTTTATAAATGAAAATAATACCCACATTGGGGCATTAAAAGATAATTATATTATACCTTTTTCAAGTAACCCTGATATTCCTGAGGATATGCTAACTTTTTTACAAAATTGTGATGAATTTTTTGAACTTGCAAAAAATTTGCTCGAATTCAATCAAAAGAGAATCCCTTTAGAAGATTGTAAATTAACTTCTCCTATTAAAAGACCGCCTAAAATAATTGCTATAGGATTAAACTACCAAGATCATCTTGAGGAAATTAGATTATTAGGAAGAAACGTTGATGATCCTGAGGTGCCAATGATCTTTAACAAACAATCTACTGCAGTCTGTGGCCCTTATGATTCTATTCATGATCCTTTTGTTTCCGAAAAACTTGATTATGAGGGAGAGTTAGCTTTTGTTATTGGAAGAAAATGCAGACACGTCCCAAAAAATGAAGCTCACAAGGTAATTGCTGGGTATTGCGTTTCTAATGATGTAAGTGTCAGAGATTGGCAACTAAGAGTTCCTACTTTTACAATTGGAAAGTCTTTTGATACTCATTGTCCATTTGGACCAGCAATTGTTACTCCAGATGAAATTTCAGATCCTCATAATTTAGAAATTAAAACTGAAATTAACGGTATTATAAAACAAAATTCAAATACTAAAAATTTAATTTTTAATTGTTTTGAATTAGTAGAGCACCTATCAACTTCATTTACCCTTGAACCTGGCGATCTTATACTAACAGGAACACCAGGGGGAGTAGGCGTAGCAGAGGATAGATTCCTTAAAGATGGTGATACAGTTAAAATAAGTATTTCTGAATTAGGTTATATTGAAAATAATGTAATTGATGAACCAGCCTCAACAAAAGTTTATTAAATTCTAATTATTTCCTGAAATTATAAGTTTATTTTCCATTATTTTTATAATTGGTTTATCTACAACTTTTCCTTTATACGAAAAAACTCCATTATTACTTTTTTTGTACAAATTAATAATTTCTTTTGCCTCTAATATTTCGTCTTCTGTAGGTAAGAAATATTTTTTTATAATACTTATCTGTGATGGATTTATAGCTGCCTTAGATAGCATTCCAATAGATTTTGATTTTTTTACTTCATTTTCAAAAGCATTCATATTTGCAATGTTCATAAAAGGACTATCTATAGAGATTAAATTGTTTATTGAGCATTCTAGAATAATTTTAGATCGTGCATAAAGCATTGCATCCCAACTCATTTCAGAACCAATCATGCTACTAAAATCAGCGGCTCCAAAGGATAAACCTATAACTTTTTCATTTTTGGCAATTTTGTTTAAATTATTAATCGCTAATGGTGTTTCAATTAAAGGAATTATTTTAATATCTTTTGAAATTTTATTGAAATTTTCTTCATCTTCAAACTTAGGAATAATAAAAGCAAAATTAAGTTCACTAAGCATTTCTAAGTCACTTATTCCATTTTCAGAACTTAAATCATTAATTCTTATATAGATTATTGCATCAGGATTATTGCTTGATAGATATTTAAATAGATTCTCTCTTGCTTTAGATTTATCGTTTAATAATATTGAGTCCTCAAGGTCAAAAATAATCCCATCAGCTCCAGATTTAATGGCTTTTTCAACGTAGGTTAATTTATTAGCAGGTATAAATATTGGACAAATTGGGAATTTATTCATCTTAAGTTCCATAAATTTTTATATAATCTTATCATTAAAAATTAAAATGTAGTATGGAAAAACTATATATAGTAAAATTACTTATTTTTAGAAGCGTGAAATTTTTAAATGTTTAATGTAAATAATAAAAATATATTAATCACAGGTGCTACCTCTGGCATTGGAAAAGAGTCGGCTCTTGCTCTAGCAAAAATGGGTGCAAACATAACATTTATTGCCAGAAACAAAGTAAAAGCAGAAAATTTTCTAAACGATATTAATAAAATATCTTCAGGTCAGAATTCATTTATAATAGCAGATTTATCCTCACAAAAAGATATTAAAGCTGCATCAGAAAATTATATTAATAAAAATATTTCTCTTGATATTTTATTAAATAATGCGGGTCTTATTAACTTTAAAAGAAGAGAGACTATTGATGGGCTTGAAGAAACTTTTGCATTAAATCACTTGGCTTATTTCTCCCTTACAAATTTACTTTTAGATAAAATAAAAGAGTCGAGCTCAGCAAGAATTGTAAATGTATCTTCAGGTGCTCATCAGTTTGTCAAAAGAATGAATTTTGATGATATACAGTCAGAAAAATCATATAAGCCTTTTCAAGTATATGGATACACTAAATTAGCTAATATACTTTTTACAAAAAAACTTTCATCTATTCTTAAAGATAAAAAAATATCAGTAAATTGCCTTCATCCAGGTGTGGTAGGAACCTCTTTTGGACAAAATAATAGTAACAATCTTAACAGAGTTTTATCTTTTATCGCTAAACCATTTATGCGTACTTCTAAAAAAGGTGCAGAAACATCTATTTATTTATGTTCTTCGCCAAATGTATCAGATATTTCTGGTGAATATTTTTATAATTGTAGGGTAACAAAAACATCTAAATGGGCCCGAAACGAAGAAGATGCTGATAAATTATGGGATATAAGTTCAAAACTTACTGGAATTTGTTAAATGAAAGGTGTTTTGTTGATAAATTTAGGCTCTCCTGAGAATTTGGAGATATCTTCCATAAAAAAATATCTAAAAGAATTTTTATCCGATGAGTATGTATTAGATTTACCAAAATTTATAAGAAATATTTTGGTAAATTTTATTATTGTTCCCTTTCGATCACCGAAAACAAAGGAGGCTTATGAGTCTATTTGGACGGAAAATGGATCCCCTTTAATTATAAATACAAAATTAATTTCTAAAAAGTTAGAAGACAAAATACATAAACCAGTTGAAACATCTATGCGATATCAAAAGCCATCAATTGAAGAAGGAATAAAAAATCTAATCAGAAGAGGATGTAATGAAATTATTGCTGTCCCTTTATATCCTCATTACGCCCAATCAACATCTTTAACTACTGAATTAGAGGTAAAAAGATTAATTAGCAAAATTAATTCAGAAATTAATTTATCTGTTTCACCACCTTTTTATAATGATCCTAATTATATTAAATCTTTGTGTGACAGTATAAGTAAAAATCTACCAAATGATTTTGATTATCTTCTTTTTAGTTATCACGGTATTCCTGAGAGACATGTTAGAAAAATGGATCCAACATCATCTCATTGTCTGGAAAGCAAAGATTGTTGTGAAAAAAAATCCGTATCCCATCAATTTTGTTATAGGCATCAAGTAAAGATGACTTCAAGGTTATGTGCAGAACAGCTCAATTTAAATAATGACCAATGGGGTATTTCATTTCAATCAAGAATTGGCCCTGGATGGCTTCAGCCTTTTACAGATAAAGTCATAGAAGATTTGCCAGATAAAAATATAAAAAAAATAGCCGTTGTTTGCCCTGCATTTATTGCTGATAATTTAGAGACATTAGAGGAAGTAAATATTCAAGGAAAAGAATCTTTTCTAAATTCTGGAGGAGAAAAATTTACCTTTATTCCTTGTATAAACGATAATGATTTATTTATTGATTTTTTAGAAGGATTTGTTTCAGAATAAGAAAAAAAATAAAGGCAAAAAAATGTTAACCAAAGGTGACGATTTTCCAATACATCAACTTTCATCCCCAGTTTCAGAAGTAGGAACTTCAAGAAATTTTTATGATAGATATTTTTTTAATGGATACAGCAAAGACGGCAAAATTTATTTTGCTGCTGCAATGTGCGTTTATCCAAATTTAAACATTATAGATGCCGCATTCACAATCTCTTTTGATGGAATTCAACATAATTGCAGAGCATCGAGAGTATTAAATGAAGAAAGATTAAATACTAAAGTTGGATCAATAGAATTAAGTGTAATTAAGCCTCTAAAGAAAATAGGATTAAAGGTTAATGATACTGATGCGGAAATTTCAGCAGATATAGTATTTGAAGGAATTTTTAATATGATGCAAGAACCTAAAATGATTATGTACAATGGTCCAAGGCTTGTAATGGATACTTTTAGAGGAGTCCAACACGGAAAGTGGAAAGGAGAAATAAATCTAAAAGGGAAAATATTTAATCTTGAAGATCTTGATATAATTGGCGTTAGAGATAGATCATGGGGTGTTCGGCCAGTAGGTTTAGCGGATAGTCAACCAGTTGTTCCTTTTGAAATACCTCAATTTTATTGGTTATGGTGCCCTATGCAGTTTAAAAACTCTGCTGTACAGATACATTTTGTAGATGATGAAAATGGCAGGTTAATAAATGGAAATTCTGTTGTTCAATCCGAAAATAAAACTGATGATGAATTACTTATAAATTTGAGGAAGAAAGTTGAATACCAAAGTAACTCAAGAAGGGTAAAAGAATTATTTATTTTTGCAGAAAAAGCTGATGGAAGTGAAGTTAGTATAAAAATGACACCAAAAAGTAAGAATTTTATGTGTGGTATAGGTTATATGCATCCTGAATGGGGTCATGGTCATTATAAGGGGGAAAATGAGACTTTTTATGATTTTTATGATTTAAATCATGACCCTCATGAACCACCTTTTCTACATATTCAATCATTCTGTAATGTAATATTTGAAGATGATGGAAATAGTCAAAAAGGATTTGGGATATTAGAGGAATTAATTATAGGTCCACATAAACCAAGTGGTTTTAAGGATCTTTTTGATAAGACTAATGCCAATTAGTACAGAAAAAGACTTAGATTATAAACTAGAACTTTTAAGAGATTGGTTTGTTTCGCAACAAAGATTTGATAAAAAATCTATATCTATAACTCCTCACAATAGTACTTCAGCATCAGGTTTTTCAAATGAAACCTTTGTATTTAAATTAAAAGAAAAAAATTATAATTCTGATTTAGTTCTTAGGTTGGCTCCAACTGGTTTTAAAGTTTTTCCGGAGTATAATCTAAAAAAACAAGTCAATATAATGAAAGCTCTCTTTTCTCGAGGCTTTCCTGTGCCTGAAATACTTTTTTATGAGGGTAATAGTTCAATTATTGGTTCTGAATTCTACATAATGAATTATATAAAAGGAGAGGCCCCTTCGGATAATCCTCCTTATCATATGGATAAAGATGGAATGATGGGTAGGGCTAACTCTGAAGAAAGAAGAAATGTTTGGACTGATTGGTTATTTCATTTATCAAATCTTCATAAATTAAATCTTAAAGATTTTAATCTAGATGATATTTATGAACTAGATAATAATGAAAATCCTATAAAAAGAGATATTGAATATTACAAAAATTTTTTAGATTGGGGTATGGACGGAGAACAAAATAGTCTATGCGATGATGTAATTGAATGGCTTAAGAAAAATATTCCGTCAGATTCGAATCCAAATAAGCTTTGTTGGGGCGACTCAAGGTTAGGGAATGTTTTATACAAAGATTATAAGGCTTCAGCACTTTTAGATTGGGAAATGTCATCAATTGGAGATCCTGTTTCTGACTTGGCGTGGGGGTTTGCAGTAGATGATGCAAGCAGTCTTGGTTTAGGAGTAAAAAAATTAAAAGGTACGTTAAGTTCAAGTGAAGCAATAGATATTTGGGAGAAAAACACTAATTTATCTTCTAAAAATTATAAATTTTATCGCATTTTCTCTTTATTAAAATTTTCTATTATAATGATAAGGGTTGCAAAAAAATTAATGGTCAACAACATTATAGAACTTGAAAAAGATTTTTATAAGAATAACTATATTTCTAATTTTTTAGAAAAAGAATTTAAACAAATTTAATTAAGGAGAATGAAGTGAATGATTTTGTATATCCAGGAATTTTAAGCAGTATTGCTTTACTTGTTTATTATTTTACTCTTTTAAGGGCAGGCATGGCTAGGGGTAAATTTGATATTAAAGCTCCTTCACATGATGGTCCTGAGGAATATGTTAGGCATGTTAGAGTTCATCATAACACTTTAGAGCATCTAGTTTTATTTTTACCTGGTTTGTGGTTATTCTCTTTTGCAGTTGATCCTGTATGGGCTGCTATAATTGGTATTTTATGGCCGATTGGTAGAATACGATACGCATTATCATATTATAAAGATGCTGAAAAAAGAGGCCCTGGTTTATACTTTAGTATGCCTCCAATTTACATTTATGTATTGGGTTCGTTCATAGCGTTCTTTTATAAAATAATTACATAATTTCAAATTATACTTATGGAGAAAAAAAATTGAATAATTTAGGTAAGAATAAAAAATTACTTTTGGCAAAATACCCTAACGGCTTAGCAGAATTAGATGACTTTATTACTGAAGAAGTTGAGGTACCTAATATTGTTGATAATGAATTATTAATTCAATCGCATTATGTCGGTGTTGATGCAGCATTAAGATTAATTGTTAGAGATAGTGATGAATTTTTATTTAGAGTCCAGCCCGGTGATATCATTCACGCCAATATAGCTGGTGAAGTTATAGCTTCTAATAATAAAGATTTTGAAGTAGGTGATTTTGTTACAGGTGCATTAGGTGTTCAAAGTCTATCAATTAGTAATGGTGAAGGTTTAGAAAAATGTGATCCTAATCTGTCACCTTTAGGATCTTGGCTCGGAGGTTTTGGAGTTTCTGGCTTGACTGCATATTTTGCTTTATTTGATGAATGTAAACCTCAACCAGGTGAGACTATTTTAGTAACTGGGGCAGCAGGAGCAGTGGGTTCAATGGCTGGACAATTTGCAAAACTTGCCGGAGCAAAAGTTATAGGAACTACAAGCTCAAAAGAAAAATGTGATTGGTTAGTTAATGAATTAGGTTACGATGTTGCAATTAATTATAATGATGAAAATTGGTATGAACAGCTGGAAGCAGCAGCACCAGATCGCTTAAATATTATTTTCGATAATACAGGTGGTTCTGTTATGAATGAAGCTTTAAAACTAATTGCTATGCATGGTGTAGTTTTACTTTGCGGTTCAACCTCGCAATATTATCAGGATGAAATGAGCGGGCCTTCAAATTATATCTGGCTAGGAAGTATGAGAGCCAGATTGCAAGGATTTGTAATTTTTGATTATGCTGAAAGATATACTGATGCAAGAAAGAAGATATCTCAATGGATTGATAATGGATCTTTAAAATTACCTGAATTTGTTTGTGATGGTGATATCGAAGATTTTCCTAGTGCCTTCAAAAAATTATTCGAAGGTAAAAATTTTGGTAAAATGCTTTTAAAGTTACCTGCAGCAAAATAATATTTATTTAGAATATTTTAAAAGGTAGCATTATTAATGTTTTTTATATTATAGTTAAAATATGAATAATCATTTTGACGTAATAGTTATAGGGGCTGGTATATCGGGTATTGGAGCTGGATATCATCTTCAAACAAAATGCCCTGAAAAATCTTATGCTATACTTGAAGGTAGGGATACCATAGGTGGTACTTGGGATCTTTTTAAATACCCTGGAATTAGATCAGATTCTGATATGTATACTTTGGGGTTTTCTTTTTTTCC
>CEUJ01181735.1_pt1 | contig 50691 bp, 52 predicted proteins | sample 361531 | NCBI WGS metagenome assembly CEUJ01 (sample SAMEA2622842, study PRJEB7988) | marine metagenome | biome: marine biome (ENVO:00000447); feature: marine epipelagic mixed layer (ENVO:xxxxxxxxx); material: "saline water (ENVO:00002010), including plankton (ENVO:xxxxxxxx)" | depth 140 m | reverse complement strand
TGCTCCCAAAGCATCTAGCATAGACCAGACTAACCCACAGGCCCGTGGGTGGTCCAAGCGAAGGGCGACGAGAACATGAACCTAACCTAGAAATCTAGAACAATCCAAGACCCGGGTCCGGCCCTAGATAAAATGCCCTCTATCTCAGCGACTCCGACACAATGCAAGAGATCCTCCTTGGTATGACCGTTTTTGTCAAAATATATTTCCAGATCGCTCATTGAAATTTCTGAGTTAATATTTGCAAGTTCAGTAATTGCCTTAGTGAAGGATTTCGACGGATCAACATTTTCTTTTTGTGATGAATAAGACTTACTTTTCTTTATCCTATCATAAAATTCCGATCTCAAATGTTGGGGCATGTTTGCGATTTTGATGGAACTTGCTAATTCTCTTCCAGTTTCATAAGTTGACTCTGTCACTAAATTTTTGTTTGATCCGCAACGTCTACATGAGACTCGCTTGCCTATTATGCCGCCAGTAGCGAAACCACAGCTGCATCTTGCCAAGATATATTTCCCAGCCATTGGTAATAATCGAAAGGAGGAGGTTCATGAGTATTGGCCGCTGCCGGGATGGTAGGACGTCTTGTGCGATGAGGAGGATTTTGGCAATATTCTCTGCAATACTTATTGCGTCGTTATCTATCATTGTGGTGATTGAAAATAGGTCTTTCACTACACTTTCATGGGCATTGCTTCTGCTCATCCCAATGGCTCTCGCTATCGGAGTTGGGTCACATGGTAGAAACAGAGAGGTATCGAAAATTCTCGACGGGACTTTGTCCAATGTGGATCCAATAGGCGATCACGAAAAAGAAATTGATCCAGATGATCTTCCGGTGTTGTAATTACATCAATCTGATGGTCTCTAGATTCGCGGGGGCGTGTGTTTGCACACGGAATGTATCTCTCAAACCTTGTCTGAAAGCGTTACATGTCTGTGGATCCCCATGGTGACAAATGATTCGTCTAGGAGTGGGATTCAAGGCTCTGACATAATCCATAAGTTGTTTCCGATCTGAATGCCCGCTAAACCCGTCTATAGTGACTACATTGCATGAGACTGGTATCATGTGGGTCTGGCCTCGGTCTACCATTGGTACTTCAGGATGACCAGATTGTAGTCTTCTGCCCATAGTGCCCGAGGCTTGATAGCCGACAAAACAGAGTGTGTTATTCAATTCTGGTGCCCAATTTTTGAAATATTCCATAATTGGCCCTCCTGTCATCATTCCCGATGTTGCGAGCACGATGCAGGGGGATGGGTCGTTCAGGATTGAATCCCTCTGTTCTCTAGAATCCACCTGCTTGAACCAAGGAGAATTAAACGGGTTTTCTTCACCTCCACGGAGGACTTGTTTTCTAAGGTCTCTGTTTAGGTAGTCAGGATGGCTTGCATGGATAGCAGTTGCTTCTGAAATCATGCCATCCAACCAGACAGTGATGGGTGTGACCTCGCCACTTTTGAACAGTTGATCTATGGCCAACATTACTTCCTGGGATCTGCCGACGGCGAATACCGGACAGAAGATCTTGCCACTTCTAGAAACTGCTAGCTTGACGAGATCTTGTATCTCATGTGTGGCATCTATGCGGTTCGGTTGAAAATCCTGAGGCCCTCCATACGTGGATTCAATTACAAGTGTATCGGCTTTGGGGAATCTCACAGTTGCTGCATCGAATAGCCATGATTTTTCGTACTTTATGTCGCCAGAAAACAATAGCCTGTGTTCGTGAGAGCCCTCGCCGATATGCATGTAAACAGATGAAGAGCCAAGTATATGTCCGGCATTTTCCATCGAGATTTTTATGTCTGGTGCTATGTCGGTCTTTTCACCATGTCCGATGTCAACAACGTGCTTGATGCATTCTTGGATGTCGGCTTTAGAATAAGGCGGGTCAGTTCCCTCGGCTTGCGCGACTTTGATGTAATCTATCTGTAATAGTGTCATCAAATCCCTTGTGGGAGGAGTGCAATAAACGGGACCGCGATAGCCATATCTGAACAGGACGGGCAACATAGCTATGTGGTCTACATGAGCATGGGTGAGTACCACTGCATCTATGTTGTCTAGAGGGAGCAATTCAGGAGCGTTGAAGAAGGGTTGAACCTCATTCTTGTTGACAGTTGGCTTAGCACCAACGTCAACCAGCACCTTTGATTCATTTGTGGTTACTAGGTGCATGGCCCTGCCAACTTCTCTGTATGACCCCAATGCTGTGATCCTGGCCCAAGGCTGCCCCGGTCTCTTTGGTCGGTATATCCTAGTCCCAAACTTTCTCAATAATCCTCTTCTTTCATCGGCCATCTCCCTTCTGTATCTGCGGATATCATGTTGTGTCCTACTTTCGAATGCAGGGGCCCGAGTCACGTTCACGAGCCAACCGATTTCATCTCTGAGTGCCTGAATGATTGTGCCCTTATGTCCTACTGCAGTGGAGGGGTCATCGCATTCTATGGTGACTTCCGATAATGCAGGATCGATGAAAATATTCCGGACCTGCGCCTCGTTTGGGATTGTCTCCATTATTTTCTGTTCGACTTGATCCTCATTCAATAGGAGGTCCCTGTGTGGGCGAATCACGACCCTTCTCTTTATGGATTTGGCAATTTTTACAGTGAGACTTTCGCCACCCCCTTTACCGAACTCCCGAGGCGTATGAGTGATTATCGCTATCGATCCTGCCTCGACGTCTATTTCGTAGTCTAGACCTTTAGGAATCATTTTTTCGATTCTCTTTTTGACTTCGTTCAAAGTAAGTCTCATCTCATCAACTCGTAGTTCCTCAGGTGAAATGCGTAGTCAAACGCTGGGCATCAGCCCGGGAATGTAATTGTATCACAGGTTAGCGAGGACTCCGGAGATCTCCTCGTTATTTAGTTGGACGTATCCATCTTTCATAGTGATTACGGCTAAATCCATACCGTTGCCGCTTGCACTGTCGCGCTGAGCTGAGGCCAACAGGGCTTTGGCAGCTAGAGCGATGGCATCTTTCTGTGTCATGTCCTTTGAGAACTGGTCTTCCAGAACACCGTACATGAAAGGGCTACCTGAGCCAGTGGCACAGTACAGGTCTGGTATCGAGCCGCCGGCGGAGTCTATGCTGTAGACACTTGGTCCGCTCTCATCCACGCCGACTATCAGAAGTTGGACGTAGTGTGGTCTCCCGACTAGTATATTTGCAGTAAGCGTTGCCGCACCTTTCACCGTCATTGGATTGTCCCTCTTAAGTTCATACAAGGCGAGTTCCGCCGTGAGCATGCGTGCCAACGACTGTGCGTGGCCTACCAAACCCGCCGTTGTGAGTGCGACTCTTCCTGATATTTTGAATAATTTCTTGACGTTTTTGTTAGCGATGAAGTTTCCCATGGTCGCTCTGTGATCAGCGCCGACAACGACTCCACCATTGAAAGTGATACCGACAGTACTTGTTCCAGTTTTAATGACATCTGCTTCGACGGCCATAACAACACCAACGGGAATCCCCGTTGATACCCACACTCTGGCCCCCCTTATGAAGCCATTTAGGATAATTTCTCCGATGGCCTAATGGGAGGGTGGTTCTCCTTAGAACCATGGGAGCATTCTATGAAGGGGGAGTGGGCATAGATGGTCCTTCGGACGGGTCAACATTCCATGATTTAGGGAAACTATACCCTAATGCTCCCATACCCAATAAAGACGGCCTAATCCTAAGAAACGCCACCATAGACGATCCTAACGGATTGGTAGATGTGATGAACTGGGTATCCCAAGGTGATATCGTAATACTCGATGTTTCACCTGTGATTGACAATGAGGATCGATTGAACCAGATTATCAACCCATTGATGGTCCTGGTAGAAAATCAAATCGGTGGTGAACTACTGAATTTTGGTCGCACCAGGCTGCTAATTCTTCCAAACACACATACCGTCGGCTTTGAGGATGGTGCATAGGGCATGGAGAGTATAATAGAACAATCTTGTCCGATGTGCTACACAAACGGCACAGTGAGGATGATAGTCAATGTTCATGAGATACCATACTTCGGGGAACATACTGAATTGTCTTTGTATTGCAGAGATTGTGGATGGAAAAAAACGGATTTTCTGTCAGGCGATGATAATACACCATCGAAGTGGGAATTGGGGATCAACCGCGAAACAATCACGGCTAGGGTGGTTAGATCGTCCTCATGCACGGTCAGGGTGGAGGAGTTGGATCTCGAAGTCGAACCGGGTATCGCCGCAGATGGGTATGTATCCAATGTTGAAGGTGTGTTAAACCGTTTTATTTCGGCAATAGAGATGCTACAAAGACAAGCTTCACAAGATGAGGATGAGAGTTGCTATGCTGATTGTCAGGTATACATAGAGGCCCTAAACAAAGCCATAGCAGGGAAGGGGTCTGGACTCACATTGGTATTACTAGACCCATTAGGAAATTCGAAAATTTTACATGAAGAAGCACGAAATACTGTTCTCAGTGAAGAGGAAGTTGAAGAACTGTCTGTTGGACCAACTATGCCGATATTCGACGCATCTGACTTAGGACTCTAAATCGCGTCTTCCGCGAGGAATACCTGAAGCCTATCTGACCATTGTTCGCGTTTCTCCTTTAGACCCAATAACCATTCTTCCGCGCGATCCGCACACAAATTCTTCATTTCCCCTGCCAGTATCTTGCCAGATTGATACTCGTCTGCGATCCTGCCCAACTCGACATCGTCAGATTCAAAGAAAAATTTGAGGTATTGATATGCGACGTCTATGGTTAGGTCACCACCATATCTTCGATGTTCTTCGACCGTCGTCTTCCCCCCACTATGGGCCTTCATGATCTTGGACCTGACCTCATCCATGGAGTCATTGAGAAATATGGTGGTTTCAGGTTTGGATGATGACATCTTCCCTCCAGTCAAACCCATAGCAAATCTGTGGTAACTAGATGAGGGTGCCATAAAACCGAGGCCTCCCAATTCCCTCTCTAGGTTCGACAGTTCAGAGCGTATCCTGATAGCATCATCCCTTGTCGCCGCGGGTATCGTCATAGTGCCATGCTTGGGGTTCGAGTTGAGATCTGCAAAACCCAGTTTTTTCATCTTTTCTTCTATGTTTGTAAATATTCCAGCCCTGGCTTTCCTATCTATTCTCCCATTTTCACTGACTCCAAATTTTTCCATATTTTCAGGTTGCAAACTCAGGGATATGAGTAGACCCCCGTTTTTCTGTTGTTTCAAGTTGAACCATTGTGTTTTAGATACGATATCCCTGGTCAGACGTATGTGTGGGTCTTGATCCACACCAACTGGAACCACTATTGGTCTAATTCCGCCATATTCGTTCAACATCGGATGAACAATATCCCCAACTTGAACTAGTGGTGCCTGTACGTGTGCTAGGTTAGTATCGCCCTCAAAACCGTAAATCGCACCTAATTCAGATAGGTTAGTCCTTCTTCCAAGCCTGAAACCTAACCTTTGAACTTCAGGCCTCGTTGATTGAAAATAAACTTGGGTTTTATCGGGGTCTAATCCCATTGCTGCATAGTTCGAAACATATTGTTCCAATGCTATTTTCCTCCCATTATCGAGTGATACTCCCCGTGTTGCTAGGGATTCTAAATCTGCCACAGCCACTGAGACATCAGCGCCTTGTGATTGATACCACTTTGCCTGTTCTATGACCATTGTGTGGCCAAGGTGCATCCTCCCAGATGGCATCAGGCCCGTGAGAACACCGAACGGCGTTCTATTCCTAGCTGCCTGTAAGACCACGTCCATATCCCTTTGGGCGAAGACTAAGCCCCTGGTGTGTAAAATACTGGGATTTTGAATTTGATTCATATCGATACTATCTAGTCCAAATTTCTCAGCCAAGAGATCGTAGTCTGTAGATTGATCTGAATTCCAAGGGTCAATTCTGACGTCCTCCATGATACTTGGCGATCACTGACAGAAATCAAGGCTTTGCAATATTTCACCGTTAAGTCGAAGAATGAAGACCCACAGACCTCAATGATGGCGACAATTCATTGCCTTGGAACCGGCCTTGTAGGCTCATATGTTGTCAGATATCTATCGGAGAGGGGTCATCTGATACATGCATATGATCTAGATCCGAGTAGGGTAGAGGGATTGAGAAATGTAAGAACCTACAAAGTTGATCAAAATTTCTCGATGGAGGATATTTCATCGGCGGAGGGTAGCCTAGCGCTCAATATGCTACCAGGAGCAATTGGGAGTGTGTGGACAAGGGCATTGAGCGAGCGATTTGCGACAATCATAGACCTGTCATTTAGTGAAATAACACCGAATACCAACTTCTTAGGGGGCGATGAAATTGGATCAAGGATTCTATGGGATGTCGGTATAGCGCCAGGGCTATCAAATATGTTGGCTTCCCACGCTGTTAGGAAAATGGGGAAATTGAGTTCATTGAAGATATATGTTGGTGGGAACCCTACTGAACCAATAGGTGAATGGAAATATATGGCGCCTTTTTCTCCTACTGATGTCCTAGAGGAATACACCAGACCAGCCAGAATACTCAGAAATGGGTTGCTTGACGTAGTTCCTGCTATCTCGGATAGGCATACCATCGAGGTACCTAGATACGGGAGGATGGAAGGGTTCCTGACCGACGGACTAAGGTCTCTAATTGAGACGCTGCCATGTTCTGATATGTACGAATATACCGTGAGATGGCCCGGCCACATTCAACGTTTTTTAGATGAGGTTGGTGATGGTAGCTTCGATCAAGAAGCTGCAATCCGAGCGTGGGAACACGACGACGAGACGCCAGAGTTCACTTGGCTAATGGTCCAAGCTGTGTCTGAGAAAGGTGATGTGATGGCGTGGAATGTAATTGATGAGGGTGGAAAGGACGGACATTCCATGGCCAGAACGACAGGATTAGTGACGGCAATTTGCACTGAGATGCTCATCGAGAATGAAGACGTCATTCCGCCAGGGGTCCATCCTCCAGAAGCGCTACCAGATTATGCTGTTTCTAGAATTATCACTGAGATGAAGTCTCATGGCGTTATTATCGATGGCCCGGAAATAGACCTCTGATGTTCTTTGTCGTTTGCGATTATTTTTCGAACAATCACTGGTGTGGCAATCAATATTGAAATTGATAGCAAAGGCAAAACTAGGGTTGGACTGGGAACCTCGGATCTTTCTATGAGCCAAGTGAATCTAAGTGGAGTATCTCTGAAATCCTGACTCCATTCTCTCATGTTAGTGGTGTGGTGGCCAGCAATGGTAATACCGTTTTTTAGACCATTGAAAATTGAGGGAGCGTGGGAAATGGCCAGGGCTTGGGTGCTATGGATTGTGACAGAATCACCCGGTGGGATCGTTAAGTACAGAAGACCATTAGTATCTTCTCTGTGCCCTGCCCGAAGGATTCTCTCATCCTTTTCCAATGGATCATACTGCACACCGGACCATTCCAGTGTGATATCATGACTTACATTTTCAAGTAAAACAGTGCCGGGTGTATCCCAAATACCCAGAGTAGGGTTGCTAAAGGTCGTAGAGTTGGAATTGGTTTCGACAGTTATCGATGAAGATGATTTTTGATGGGTCACCCATTCCCCCCAGGTGGTAAACCAGTAGTCTTGGTCTGACAACCATTCTACTAGATCTCGGTCCCTTCTGATGTTCATATCATCAATCCTAGCAATCCAATAGAGGGATATTAATTCACCCTCATCTACGGATTCTATCAAGCTCCTGTTTGAGAGTCCTGACTCTACTGTACCACCGTTTCTATGAATGACGGTGAATCTCTCATCATCAGAGTTGGACAGGTCACCCACAACAGTGAAGCCAGAATTGTGTAAAACATCTCTAAATTCTAATGAAATATCGCCCTGGGGGATTCCGATGGAAATCGGTTGTTCACCCCACCTAGATGCATTAATTCTACCGGATAGATATGCCTTGCATTCCTCAACAAAATCGAAATTATTGCTTTTCAATGCAGATTCTGGTGTTTGGCAGCCGAACTCGTCGCCGGCTTCCAATCTCTCCGGTCCTATTACGTTCCCCAACCAAGTATCTTCTTGGTATTCACCTGAAATTGGCAATGATGTGACGGAAACCAACATAATGGTGAGGAGGATGGAAGTCGAAGTTATCCGTCGGCCCACGTCATGGGGGTCGCCACATGTGACATGAAGTCTTGTTATGCAAAAAGCATCAAATTTGGAATCGCCCGGGCCGGTCCAATGCAGGACGCATTTAGCATGCTATCAGACGCCACAGGTCTGAATGGTACCGGGGTCTCTAAGCCCGTCCCATTGTTTTACAGAACCTTGATGGCATCTTTGCCTCCAGTGGTACGATCACTGACCAATGTTAGGTATCTAGGATTGGATAGGCTACCCAGAAATGGTCCGGTTATCCTAGCAGGAAATCATACCTCTCACATAGACCCTATAGTAGTCATAATGGGAGCTCGAATACCAGTAAGATATCTCGCAAAGACTGAGCACTTTAATGGCGGATTTACGAAATTCGTAATGTTATCAACCGGGCAGATTGACACCAACAGAGAGTCAGGGGGTACTGAAGCCCTGTCTTCTGCTGTGGACGTGCTTAGTGATGATGGATGGATGGGAATATTTCCAGAGGGGACCCGTTCCCGGCATACTTCCCCTCCTTTCCTTCAGAAAGGAAAGACTGGGATAGCGAGGTTAGCTGCAAAATTTCCTCATGCCAGTGTTGTTCCCATATGCATAACGGGTGCAAGGAAATTCATGGAACCCGGTAAAGCTAGAATAAGACTTTTCACTCCAATTGAAGTTGAATTTGGAGAGCCAATAACCTTCTCACAATGGCTCACTTCACCAGGAGGGTTTAATCTCACTGAGCCCGAAATTATTCAGATATTTGACTCGAAACCTGAAAAAATCCAGCTCACTATGGGTAAAATGTACAGAAGTTTCACAGATCAACTTATGGCCACATTGAAGAATATGGGTGCTCCATAATCACATGATTCAAGGACTGTCTCTGTCCCGTACATTTGGTGGAGACCTATCTGGACTTGCTCAAGAGAATCCTGAACGAGGGAATAGAGAAAGGAGATCGAACTGGGACCGGAACCGTTTCTATCTTTGGGCATCAGATGAGGTTCCCCCTGAACAATGGTTTCCCGGCAGTGACGACGAAGAGAATACACTGGCCTTCTGTCATACACGAACTCCTATGGTTCATAAGCGGGGAGACCAACATTGAATATCTCAAAAAGAATAACATAAGAATCTGGAATGAATGGGCGGACGAGAATGGAGACCTTGGGCCTGTCTATGGGAAACAATGGAGAAAATGGGAAACCAATGAAGGTCATATCATAGATCAATTGGAACAGGCCACCAAGCTCATAAAAAATAACCCTGAAAGCCGTAGAATCATTGTTTCAGCTTGGAATGTTGGAGAATTGAATAAAATGGCGCTCATGCCCTGTCATTCGTTGTTTCAGTTCTATGTTGCTGATAACGCTCTTTCTTGTCAACTATATCAAAGAAGTGCTGATGCCTTCCTCGGAGTACCATTCAATATCTCCTCATATGCACTGCTGACCCATATGATGGCACAGGTGTGTGGATTGGAGCCGGGAGAGTTCGTTTGGACTGGTGGAGACTGCCATCTATATCTAAACCACATAGAACAGGCGAAACTCCAGATCACCAGGAAACCACTCTCGCTTCCCAATTTGAAACTCAATCCAGAAATTATGGAGATAGATAGATTCAGCTACGATGACATAATGATCGAGAATTATACCCATCACGAACACATCAGGGCGCCAATAAGTGTGTGATTAAATGAAAATTAAGATGATTTTAGCGATGGACGAAAACAATACCATAGGCAATGATGGAGAATTACCTTGGAAATTGAAATCCGACATGAAAAGATTCAGGGAATTAACCACTGGCGATGGTTTCAACGCTGTCGTTATGGGTCGAAAGACATGGAATTCCATACCAGAAAAGTATAGGCCTCTTCCAGATCGATTGAACATAGTAATGTCACGTGACTCTAAACTATCCCTCCAAGGAGCTGAAGTTGCATTGTATGATGGTCGCGCGATAGAGATAGGATATTCCGAGGGTTGTGAAGATTTGTGGGTGATTGGAGGATCTGAGATATATCGTCTTTTTTTACCAAAGTGTGATGAAATTCACTTAACTAGGGTCCATGAGAAAATCAAGGGCGATACTATTTTTGATGGAATTAACCTCGAAGATTGGACCGTCACAGCATCAGAGGAGTTATCTAATCAAAGTGGAGATGATTATGACACTACTTACTCGCTGTTAATTCGGAAAGATTGAAACGTTTTTTCTAAACACTGCTTAATATTTCGATGTTCTACACAGGCATCATGGCATTGGAATGTAACATAGATGCCAGAGGTAAAACTCTTCGCTTTATTGGAGGCATTTTCGCTTTGCTGGGAGGTGCTGTCGGATACTACATCCTAGAAGGCGAGTACTTGCCCATACCAGAAACCCTTGGGCAACTGGGCGTGGTTGCCGCTGTAATTGGGGGAGCCTTTTCAATATTCGAGGCCAGAGCAGGTTGGTGCATCGTAAGGGCCCTAGGATTCAAAACAAGGTTTTGACGGCTCACCGAGAAACAAGCTTTCCTTGTGTCCACATCATCCTATCTCATTTTGTGTCTATGGCTATACCATAGTTAGGCTCTCCAACCTGTCCCGTCATTCAGGCAGATATTCTGTGACCCGTAATCCGAGGTTGCCCCTAATGGCCTCCCTCTTCATTATCTTGTCCATTTTTTTATGAAATTCATCCTCAAGGTCAACAGACATAGCAAGGGAATGACCCAGTATTAGTATCAGCAAATCGGCTAACTCTTCCGCTGATTCCTCTTTTGGTTTTCCTTTAGTTATCGAGGCTGATAGCTCGCCTAATTCCTCTATCGTCAAGGATATCCTGTACCCCATGTCATGGCCATTATTCTCATCGGAAGCAAAATCGTGTTTAGAGTGAAATGCTGCTACACGTCGCATCATGGTCAACCAGGAGCCGTCAGGAGTACATGGAAGGTGTAAATCGCTCGAGATCCAGTCATCGACGGTGTATCTTCGCATGGTTTGTATGAGAAACCAAATGGTCATTAATTTGACTAATGGATTTTATTCATGAATGTCGATAAAAAGGCATTCAATGCAACGAACCAATATTGACCTTGTAGCGTTGGCTTGGCTGGATACGATTTCGTGGTCTATTGGTGCAAGAGGGTCATTTGGTGTTTGACCAGCCGCCCAATTGGAAGAACAACAAAGGGCAATGTGTGGCACCCCTACTTCGCTAATTAGTCTGGATTCGGGGCCAAGCGTCATTCCTACCACATGAGCCCCGAGCGCCCTGAGCGCAGTGATTTCTGCAGGGGTTTCAAATTGTGGGCCACTGCTTTGTGCAGACACAATGCCTGTGAATGAGCTCAATCCATTTTCGGGACACTGATTGATTTTCTCCATATGTAAATCGGAAAAGCAAGAGGTCCTGTCTGCATGCGTTGCAGTATCATCGAAAAACGTCATCGGGCGTGAGGAAAGATCTAACACATCTGATACAAGTCCTACAGATCCTGGGGGAAATTCCTCCACCATGGTTCCAACAGAATTTACGCTGATTATTAGATCAGGTTCTAATGATTTTGCAGCGTGTATATTTGCTTTGTAATTGATGTTGTGTGGAGGCGTTCTCTTTCCAATTTCGTCTGAATGGTGCCTATCAATCAGAAAAATCTCAACAGTTTCATGGGATATGTGCCTGATAGGGACTTGACCCCACGGGGTATCGGATCTTATTTTCGAGGAGTTCTGATACTGGAAATCCTCAGCCAAGGTTTCCATACCTGTGCCAGCTATAATGCAAAATCGTTGTTTCATGTTTACTCCAACAATCTAGAGATTAGGTCTGCTTTCTTGCCTGATACGGGCTTTCCTGCGGATTTGAGTAACTCCTTCAGTTGGACTACAGTCATGCTTTCGTAATCTGTTGGTGTTTCATTGTCATTGTTTGCCGTCTCGATTGTAGGAGTTTCTGGATCGGTTTGTAGATCTGGGGTTATTGATCCTGAATCGATGTCTATTTTATCTTCAGAAACCACGTCTCCATCGCCATGATCTTCTTCTTGGGTCGATTCATTCGCTCTGATCTCTTCCAGAGTTGGACCATCATCTACAGTGACGCCAGATTGGATTAACTGGCTCTTTCTCAGCATAACAGCCCTCACGGGGTGTATCGAAGAAATTGAATCTTTGATGGCATTTTCGAGGGTTCCATCCATAATGGATTTCTGTACTGATACCCACGTCGAGGTAGCGCCCATTTTGAGAATGGCGTCTCTTGCCCTTGCCCTCATCTCTTGTTTTTGGCTAGATTTTGCAGTTCTATGAGTGATGATAATCGGTTTAATCCTAATGTAAAATCCATCTTCCGTGACAACATCAACTGTGTCATCTACCTTGGATCTGGCGCGCCGTACTTGTCGTCTGATGTGGTCTTTGGCAACCTCATGGCCTATGAATTCCGTAATGGCATCTGAACCTATGGTGTGGGTGATCTGAAACTTTACCTTTACGTGCATTTTGGAGAAATCTCCGTCCAATTCATTTTGCATCATCTCGTAGACCCTTCCAGTTAGCATAGAGTCTTCTTCAGCGAGAGTTTCGCCTATGTTGCGATATGACCAAGGGTTTCTTGGAGCACGGACAGTGAACCATCGCTTAGCCCTCCATTTGTCTCTCTGCTTACGTGCCGCTAGTCTGGATTTTGCGCTTTTGGCCATTTTCTACGCCTCGTTTCTCATCGGGGGCTGCCCCGCTTGCAAGCCGGCCAAAACTGTCCAGTATTTCAACCGGCCGCTCATGTCTCCATGTCCACAAGGGATATATCGGCTGCACTAATGGCATAATGCATGTCAATTAGATCGATTCAGGTTAAAGTAATTGCATCCGCAATTGACGACATAGATTTAATCAGTAATGCGGTGTCGAATTTACTCCATAAAGAAGCAGAAATATTAGTCAAAAGGAGTAAATCATACCACGGTGCAATGCAAACTACGATCGAAGGATCAGCTAAGAGAAGAAGAGACGTGAAGCAAGTCGTCAATAATTTTCCTCGATCTTTTTTCAAGGATCTTATAGACAACGGGCTCGAACAAAGGATAGACGATTCGAAATTTTTACATTTCCGGTTAGACTTGCAAGAATTTGTCAAAGGTGATATCGTCCTTGTAAAAGGTGACAGGAGGCGGCACCCAGTCAAGGTTAGGATGAAAATCGAATCGTACCCTGGCCAGGATCCACTAACTGAGGCAATAAAATTCCTGAGTAGTTTCGCGACACAAACTACAGAGAAAGACGAGCCTTCAATAACTGGGTCGTAATACGATTGACCATGACCCACGTAGTGACCGAAGCCTGTGTGATGCACAAGTACCAAGATTGCGTTGCTGTTTGCCCTGTCGAGGCTTTTCGTGAGGCAGACGATTACCTAGTTATAGACCCGGATGAGTGCATAGATTGCGCTGCATGCGTCACAGAATGCCCTGTTGAGGCCATATTCGCAGACACTGATGTCCCTGAAGACCAGGAATCATGGATCGAGAGGAACGAGGTAGAGTCCCCGGACCTGCCAATAGCAGAAGGCGATTCGCCAGTACTAGCAAGTGACTAGGAGGAGATCTAATGGCCTCAATTGACCTAGGTTCCATGAAGCATGGCCAAGAACTTCTGAAACGTGGTTTTGCCACCATGCAGGAAGGTGGCGTCATAATGGACGTCGTGAACGCAGAGGAGGCTGCAGTTGCCGAAGAGTCTGGTGCTGTGGCAGTAATGGCATTGGAACGAGTCCCGGCCGACATAAGATCAGCTGGAGGCGTGGCTAGAATGAGTCACCCGGACATGATCAAAGGTATTCTGGAAACCACTACCATCCCAGTCATGGCTAAGGCAAGGATTGGGCATGAAGATGAGGCTAGAGTCCTACAGTCCTTGGGTGTTGATATGATCGATGAATCAGAAGTTTTGACACCTGCTGATCCATTCTATCACATCAACAAGAAGGCTTTCGATATACCGTTCGTGTGCGGGTGTACGAACCTAGGCGAGGCAGTCAGGAGGATCTCTGAGGGTGCAGCAATGATTCGTACTAAAGGCGAGGCTGGGACTGGAAATGTCGTAAGTGCAGTGCAACACTCGAGAATCGTGACCGCCGAAATCGACCACCTTAGAGAAACCGATAACTTCGAATCAATTGTTGATGCAATTATGGAAGGATATCACCGAGTAAAGTCCGCAACTAGTCTAGGATTTATACCTAAAACGACTCCTTTTGGATCCATGGATGATCTCCGTAGAGAAGTAGAATCCGTCACTAAGGATGTCAAGGAACTTGGTCGCCTACCAGTAGTCACGTTTTCAGCAGGGGGGATATCCACTCCCGCGGATGCTGCTTTGATGATGAGGCAAGGAATGGATGGTGTTTTTGTCGGTTCTGGGATTTTCAAATCATCAGATCCCCAACGTACCGCCGAAGCCATAGTATTGGCCACCCACTCTTACAACGATCCAGAAGCGGTGGCTGAGGCCTCAGCAATGATTGGAGAGCCCATGCCGGGCCTAGAGATAGAGACTTTGGCCGTCAGAATGGAAGATAGAGGCTGGTAGATTATTTACCACGTCTCGGCCTAATATTACGCCGACTTGATTTTCGACCAAGCGAGGCAGAAGTCGTCCTCCTCTGATCCTCCTCTCCTGTGCCCCCCAGTGTAATTGCTCCTGATGAAAGCAATATATCAGCGAGGCTGTCTGCCATCTCTTCAGACTCCGATGGTTTGGTGAGCATCTTCTTGGCTTGAATATTGTATTCTTCAATAGATCTTTTCTGATCGTCTTCTTGCTCTTTCAGCTCATTTTTTATCTCGTCTACTTCCGAGTAGAGTTCCATCAACACGGAATGTACTTCATCTGCTGATTTCCTATTTGAAACGAAAATGGCATGATATCTGTCACCCTCAGACCTGAGGAAATCCCTTTCCTCGAAAAGGGGCTTTATCTCATTCCAAATCTCGTCTGCCTTCTCATGGCATTCAATCATCAGTTTGTGCTCTGAGTCCGCTTCTGCTTTGAGTGTCAAGATGCTGCCGTCAAGATCCTTCAGGTCTAACTTGATTATGGAATTCTCCTGTACTTCTGGCAACAAGGCTTTCCTCTTAGCCCTCAGAAGCTTGAGTTGTTTCAGGAGTTTATTCTCTTTGTCTAAACTTAACCTACCATCCGTCATTATTCTATCTTCTATGTTCGAAATCTCAGATTCAGTCTCAGCAAGCTGAATTACAGAGGATCTTGAATTTCTGTCGTCTTCCTTCTTACCACGGCTCTTGCCGATCAATTCCCGTATTCTATTTTGTATCTCGTCTCTTCTATCCCGATGTTGCTTCGCAATTTCTCGAATGGACTTTTGTTCTTCCATTTTTTCGTTTATCTGATCTTTGATCTCCTTGCCCTGGGCTTGTACGCCATCTCTGCTCTCTGCAGATGACCTAGCTTCGTCACTGTACGAGTTTCGTTGGTTTCTGAGTCGTTTCGCTTTGGTCTCCATAGCGTGAAGTCTAGTCCTGAGGTCCTCATTCTCAGGAGATGCGTCAGTACTGTCCACAAGCAACCCTGAGGGATTGTATTATTGAAAGGATTGGATCATGAAAGTAGTGGCAGTATAGCGCTAATTGCGGAAATGGCTGGTATCATTGCTGTGAAAATGGCTGTCACGATCATACCTGAACCTAGGCCTCTCCTGAATCGTGTTGTTAGATCTGCTCTAGATTGAACATTCAACACACGTCCATTTACGAGGCTACCGTTGGTATCCTCCAATCTGATAGACACGGTGGCCTCTCCGAAAACACTCGGTATCAGTGATTGCCAAACAATCGTGCTTTCCCCTAAGATCTCTATCTGACGATCGACATTGTCCTTTGAGGATATTTTGGACGGTGGTATCGTCAATCTGTAGATTCCCTCCTTAGGCCTGAAATCAGGTGTTTGCACGCGTAATATGAGATCCATGGGTTCTTTCCCGCGATTCAATATCATGGCCATTAAATTGGTCCTCCCCCTCGCTAGGTTTTCTATGTCTACGTCGAACCATACATCCCCAAATGTGTTCCCTACCTGTTGTCGACGCATACGGTCATAAAGCCTGAAAAATGGTGAACATGAAGTTGCAGAATGCGAAAGTAGCCTTACCCAAGTGGTTTCGCCTAATTCATCATGATTGAACAATTCATCTATGGTTTCTCCATCGATATAATGTAACAATCTCTTTCTCATTTCAGCATCATCGATGGCAGTTTGTGCTCTGAGGTGGAGTAGATGGAGGAGATTCTCTTGAAATGTGATCATGTCCAATGATGGCAATCTAGCTGAGATGTCTCTGAGATGAAGTGACATTCTGGAGTGAAGAAGTGGGTCAGCATGTGCCCTCACGAGATCAAGGAAGGGATCAGACAGGAGTGTTTTGTGAACAGCCGGTTGGTATGTGTCCAGAAGGCCCCATGGCTCCAATGTGTTGAATGAAACGAGAGGTGCTGTGACCTGTAGTCCTAAAGATGCAAGTATAGTGGAGAGGGCTATGATTGTGAAAGCAGCTTGGAACTCATTTAAGAAAGGATTTAGCGAAAGCGCGACCAATACCAGACTCGATACCAAAACTGTCATCCTCCCTCTCAGAATCCTTCGTGTCACATCGAAAATTCTCCTAACCTCCGCATATCCGTGTGAATTGTTCATTGCCATACCTTGTTGAAACAACTTCCGCTCGTGTTCATCGAACATCGAAATGTTCAATCTAAGGCTGACGAAGAGGATTAGAATCAGGAAGAGGTTGGCGATTATTATGAAGATGGACAAAAGCAGTAGGAAGACTGAGAGGTCTAAACCGGTTTGAGACTGGAGTCCATCGGACCACCAACTCGGCGAGGTTTCGGCATAAGCGACTGAGGATCCGAGAAGCAAGAGTAGAACCGCGGGGGTTAGGAAGTCCATTCGCAGACCACCCGTTATGAAGAGTCTCTCTAGCCTTAGTACAATCTGATGTAGATTTTTTTCTCTTTCTGTTCTCCCCATTGGTGATTCGTCCTCATCATTATGGTGCAGCACCGACGTATCCTCTTGTTTTGTTGATTCTTCTTCCATCTCTAATCACCTTGACGGACCATTATACAACACATCGTATTAATGTCTAGAGAATACTCTATCCCGTCTATGTTTATTCCGGTTTCTGTTCTCTTGACGATAGACCCAATTCGGATGCCGATCGCGGATAACTCTCCAAGATTTGAATCCCCGAGTCTTAGGGAATAAACAATTCCTTCGGCCCCAATTTCCATATCAAAAGCATTAGTCGAAAAATCGATGTCATTTTTTTTCCTTTCAATATCAGAAATTTTCCTCCCATCTAGTGTCTCGGATGGGAACCCCAGCGCTTTGTCCAATTCATACTCCGATTCTTGGTCGAGATGATGTTCGAAGTTAGCAGCTAATCTGCGTGAGTTGGAACTTATGCCAACGACGTCTGTTAGAAGGATCTCAATCAGGAGTTGTCTTCGTTTGACTTTGTTGGCAAGGATGAAGCCCTGTGAAGTGAGTCTGGAGCCTCTGTAGGGTATGTGTGTGATTAATTCCCTAGAGGCCAGTTTTTTCAACATCTCTGTCACAGAGGCAGGGCTGACTTCGAGCCTGTTTGCTAGGTCGCTTGTTTTTACAATTTCAGATGGGTCTTCCTCAAAAACCTCCAATACTCGCTTCAAGTAGTGTTCCTCGCCCTTAGAGAGGTCCAAAGTCATGCTGAATCCTCCACAGTTGCCTCAAAGGTACACTTGCAAGCGGGGCATCGCGCCATAACGGGTCTACGACTCAAAGGTACCTTTAGTGCTTGAGCGCATTGTGGGCAACTAATGATGTCATTGGAGGATGAAGCTGTCATTTCTGTTTCTTGGAAGGACGAATTTCCCTTGTTATCCAGAGGGTCTGTTTTTTTTGTAATACCCGGAGCATTCATCGTAGAACAAGCAGGACACCTTACATTTTGCTCAAACTTGCTGTGATATAGTTGCAAGCCGCAGTTTGAGCACTTAGTAGTCATATCCTTCAGATTCTTGGGGCCTTCGCCGCCAAAGTTTGTTGTGGTAACCTCGGTGTTGAAAGTCCTCATCACCAATACAGTGAGTAGAAGAACAACCACCCCCATCACGGAGCCTATTATCGCGGCTTGTAATTGGAATGGGAATTCGAAACCACCATTATCATCAGATTCAGGTGTATACTGAATCGTTGTTGCATAAGTGCCTAGGTTCGATTTGTAAACAAGCTGAATTTCACCGGGTATACCCCCAAGAGATTGAGAAAATGAGATTGTGGAAGAGTATTCTCCTGAAGGATTTATGTCAGGTATTTGTTTTGTGGAAATAACCCTCCCATCCACTACCCAGATAGCTTCGATTATACCGTTGTTCAATATTGACGAACCGGTATTCCTGATTGTGTAAGAGATTTCCTGAAAGGGAGAGTCGTTTCCTAGTGGGGTAAATTCACCGATCACATTAGCATCTGAGTAAAGTGGCTCGAGAATTATTTTCTCAGAAGCTTTCTCTCCCGACCAGCCAATCGGTTCGGCATAAACATCCATTTCCCCGGAATACTCTCCTGGAACGGGGAGTTTGAACGATTGTAATCCGGGCATCATTGATGCGATCACTTGGGGGGATTGAGAACTAAAACCTCCTGAAATGGAGGGGGTAGCGGAAATCCTCAATTCCCTATCCCTCCCCTCGGACAATAGGACTGAAACCTCTAGTGAATCCAACTCAGCGTCGTGAATAACAGAAGTAATTTCTAGAGTCTGGGTGGGCAAAACTGTGACCTCTATTGAGTCCGATAGTAAGTGGGAGACTCCTATGCCGTCTCCAATGACCGCCCAATCTACTGTAATTAATCCAGTGTTGGCTACATTGATGCTTGTCTCCAACTCCTTTGATGACCCGGGTTTGATGAAAACTGGTGATCCTATGGATTGATCGCCGCCGGAGACGAGCTCGAGGAGGGGGGAAACTGTCCTGTCGCCCCTATTATGGACGAGTGCTGAGAGGGTGAGGGAATCACCTTCATGTAGAGGTTCTCCCTGAATTGCGACACCTAGCTGACCAGCAGGTACAAGATCCAGTGGGTTAGGATCTGCGTAGAAATCGATGCTATCGGTTCGGCTACTCGGGAAAAGTCTGAGATGAATTTCAAAAAGACCGGTAGAATTTACTTGAATTCCAACATCTGTTTCTTCAAGAGTTTCCCCCTCACTGAGCTCGCCATTTTGGAGCAGCGTCCAAATTCCATCGTGTTTCATCCACAACTCCCATCTATCATCATCCTCCATATTTTCTTGACCGACTGAAAAACCTACGATTACAATGTCACCCATTACAATAATTGAACCGTTCCCGGAGATTTGGTCAGTTATTCCGTTTCTGGTTTCAATGTCCCATTGTGCTATCGATTGTTGGTTGGACTGACCATATGTGCTTATGGTGCCAACGAACAGAAGTGTGGCCAACATAGCGGGGCCAAGCCAGGGTCTACGCACAAACTGCTTCCGTGCTTTACCCGTTTCAAATCGACGGCTAAATGAACCAGTATCGTGCAGTTTAAGCACGGAATCTTTGAGCGCGAAACGTGACTGGCGTCGAAAGCGTGGGGCCAACCCCAATGGAAATGGCAAAATCCCTGTTATCTAGAAGAATAATGCTAAAGGACGCGCTACCCGGAATAATTCGTAATCTTCAGGCAGAAGAGGAGTCTATTCTACCCAAACTGAAAAGAAGCGTAGATCGGCATCAGAAATCAAATAATGCAGTTTCGGAATTAAAACTGAAAAGAGACGCTCTACAAAAGGAAGCAGCTCTAATTCTGAAAGATGTAAAATCCCTTCGAACTAAGATTGACGAATCAGGCGGCATGATAAGGTTGGATCCAAATTGGGCCAAGGAAAGACTAGAAGAAAAATTAATTGACATAGAGACCAGAATTGAAACCCAGGCCTTAGACCACAAAGCAGAACGGAAGTTGATATCTATCAGATCTACCTTATTGAAAGAAAATGAACAATGGCTACAGTTGAGGAGGGATTCTAATCCATTGATGGTGGAATATGTTTCCAAAAGAAGAGAAATGTCTAGGTTATTCAAAGATGCAGATAAGATTCACAGCAGGATGATCGACCTAGTAGAGAAAGGGCAACCTCTTCACGAAAAAAGACAGGAATTAGAACGTGAACATACGGAAATTAGGAAACAATTGGATAGGGCTAAGGAACTAGATTCACAATCCGAGGCATCGGTAGCTTATTGGGAAAATGTTGTGAAGACAGGTTTTGAGAAAGGCGGCGGTGCGGACCTTTTACGAAACTCAATGACCGTGAAATCAGGAGGATTGGCATCTTTTGCAAAAAAAGTCAGTAAAAGTGGCGCAAGGAAAGGAGGCGGGGAAGATGAGTGAGGAAGGAATACCAACACCGCCCGAGGAAATAGAGGCCAAGATATCTCAGTTAAAGGCTAAGAGAGGCTCATTGAGAGACGAAAGAGCTATGCTTGTAGAATCAGTTAGAGGCATGAGGGCCTCAGCATCAGAATCCCGTGAAAAGTCCACCTCAAGGAGGAAGTACCTCAATCAATTCCATGAAAGCAAAAAAAACGCAGATGCCGCGAGAAAAGAACGGGATGAAATAAACCTGGCTGTTCCACCCCCTGTATCTGTACTCGAAGACTGGTCCTCCAAGAGTTTGAAGAAATTACAGGGCGTGGATAACGACCTGACGACAATGCCAACTCTGTCACGGGAGATACGGGAATTCAGTAGATATTTTGAATTAAATGCGGCCATTGAAATAAAAAAAAGGGGGGAAATAGCCCATACAGAATACGTGAGAAATGTACGTAAAATGAAAGAAGTCATGGATACACTAGAAGCTGAGCACCCTAAACGTGAAGTTGATGGAAAAGCTGCCCCCGTCATCAAAACCGAGATGAAAGAAATAAGAAAAGTTTCGAAGAGGATCGAGAAATTGGACAAGGAGATCAATAAAATTGGCACTGATGTAAAAGATCTCATCAAAAAATCCAGAGAAATCAAAGAGCAGATCAAGATTAACAATGCTAAGGACAGGGTTATGAGCGGTACCACAATAGCTGTAGATGACATTGCACTCTTGCTTGAGAAAGGGGGGGACTTAGGTGACCTCACAGGCATTGCTCCGGGAAACAAGTCAAAGTCTTCCAGATCCAATCAGAGCAAGCAAAAATCAAGAAAAATTGGTGCTGCACGCGGCGGGCCCAGAAAGACTAGACTGCGGTCCGAAAGATAACTACAGGAACGTGCCTATTATATGCACAGTGGGATACCGGAGACCGATAGTCAATGGGTATGCTTGAATCAGGAGCCCTGGATGATCTTTTTGGAGATAAGCCGAAGGTCATCGAACAAGAAGCCTCATTGTTCAAGGAGATGAGGGACGAGTGGAACGAGAAAGTAAAACAACGCTCCGAGGAAAGGAATGGCTACAACCTACAGGTTCAAGAACTAATTTCCGAAGTTCAGATTAAGAAATCCATCCGAGATAAGGCAAACCAAAGAGTCAAGGAGCTCAAAGACTTACGCGCTGAGCACTCTAGAATTCTGAAAGAAAAAAGGAATGCTCTGAAAGCTGTTCTGGAAGAAATCACAGAAAATAAGCAGAACAACAAAGAGAAGAGAGGGCGGTCAGCTTCTAGGATCAGAGTAGAGATGGATCAGCTAGAGCAAAAGTTCGAGAGGGGCAGACTGAGTATGAATGAACGGGCTTTCATGAAAAGGATGAAAGAGCTAAGTCTTGAGCTAAGGGAAGCAAAAAAGAACAAATCCTCATCCGGCTCTCACCATGAGTTGCGGTCTGAAGTAAAGGATGCGGCTAAGATTCAAGAGGAATCGCACAATAACGTGGAGAATGCCGTTGATCAGGCTCAACAGGCACACGACATCATGTCCCGCATATCAGAAGAGGTAGACAAATTGAGGGATGCTGCCAATGAATCACATTCAGGCCTGATACGGGCGAAGAGAGAAGCAGATGTAATGCATTCAAAATATATAGTGGCGCTGAAATGCATGCATTCCATGTCAGACTTAATCTCAGCGCTGCACGCGAAGGAAGAAGGGAGTCTCGATGAGAAAACAAATGATCAGACAGGCGTGTCTGACATAATGGAGCAGTTGATGTCAGGTGGTACAATTTCAACAGATGACCTGATGTTAATTCAAAGGAAGGGTTGATTTTAGTCAATAGGGGCTATAGATCCGCCTATTCCTTCGATAGTATATTCTGCTCCAGTCTCCTTGTCTGTGAGTATCCACCCCGGCAACCATATCCTCTTACATTCTAATTTCAGTGTTGTATCTATAGTTCTGAACCAAATTAATAATGACGTTTTACCGACATCTGGATTTGTCGGTGAAATTCTTTTGTTCAGCATCTCTTTGATATTTGTCCTAACTTCGTGATCGCTTGACCACACCCCACTCCATTGGATCTGCTCCATCTGGAAAGACCTCAAATCTTCAAAATCTAATCTGAAGAAGTCATGCCCCCAAGGGTTTTCTATCATAATTGCCTGAGATTGCATTGTTTTACTTTCTGTGGAAGTCAAGGTAGCACTGGCTAACCATGCTTTCCCCTCAAGTAAGACCGGACGAGTACTGCCCTCGAAGGGTATTTTCCCTAATGCCCTCTTAAGTTCTAATTTTTGGGATACCACGAGATCTTTTCCTAGCTTCGGTGGTCTATTGTTTTCCAGTTCTTCTACACTATCTACTGATATTTTCTTCAATTCTGCTTCTCCTAGGAGAATTGAAATTTTTTCACGCTCCCATAATTCGACACCAATTGTTGCTAAGACCTCCTTGACAGAGTCTGGTACAGACCTCTCTGAAATTAATATGTTGGATTCCGATCGTTCTATACATAGGAGTAAACGTTGAGCATCTTGTTCTGTTAAAGGGATGTGCGAGTGGTATGCATGCCAAATCGAAAGCGGTACATTGGAGACTCCAGCCTTAGGCTCAGCAACCCCCAAGTGAGAGAAACCTGGTATGTCAGTGATATTCAGAGCGGGGGAAGGATGGATACCCGCTAGGCCAAGGGCTCTGAGGATCGGTTCGCTCATGCCCTCGGATTGAGCCACATGAAATGAAAGTCTCTATCTCAAAGGTTGTGATCTAGGGTCATCAAATCAGACTGTCCGGCGTCGATGATACAGACGGAACTAATCGAGAAGGGCTTGGCACAAGCTGATCCAAGTTCCCGATTAACCATGGAAAGTCTGTGTACAGGTATGTTAGGATGGTTGGTAGTCATTCTTTCCACGTGTTCTTCCGGGCAGTTTGCCGCAACCAAAACGAGTCGCGCATCGCCCCGAGAACACGCTGCCAGGGTTTCTCTCTGGCCGAAAACCAGTTTTCCAGTGGTAATTCCTTGTTTTATCTGTCTCGATATGTCCAACCAACCATCTCCTCAATTATTCTTAGGGGCATAATATAATTCTACTGAACCAGTGCCCAGTGCTACTGGTTGGCCGACGATTACATTCTCTGTGACGCCCTTCAGGTAATCCCTCTCTCCGATGATACCAGCACGCAAGAGGTGGTTTACGGTCACTTCGAATGCTGACCGAGCAAGTATGCTGTGCTTCGTACCGCTCACACCGTGCCTTCCGATCGCTCTGACTTCTCCTTCACTCGTCATTACATCTGCAACTGTTATTAGGTGCCTTACATCAACATCCAAACCAGCTCCTTCGAGGGTGTCCCTCAATTCTGAGATTATGGATTGTCGCGCGGCCTCTATTCCAAGATATTGATAAATTTCAACGATGTTATTCGTGTAGGTCCTTGACCTATCGACACCGGCGAACTCACTTACTTTGGATAGATTTGATCCAATGGTAGCGATGTAATACTCTCCTGTGTTTTTATCCGGCCCTTGGACATTTGCCCGTGATATCCCTGGAAGTCCTTTTAGCCTCAATTTCTTTACCTTGTCTTCTAATTGGAGGAGGGCCGTGTAGGTTGGTGGGTCTGCAGCCAAGCCTGCGAGGTCATCTTCTTTTGATACGCCTGGGATTAACTTCAGTTGTTTGGGGCGATCGGGGTTATCGGCTTGAACATAGAGCTTGAGTGCTCTGGATAATTTATCCATAACCTCTCTGCCATTCATGTTCTTGAGTTTTAGATTTTGATTCTTCAGATCAAGGGTCAGTACCCTTTGTGCAACATCCACATCAATGGATGCTATATCTCTGGTCGTGGTCGTCTCCAAGCCTGCTGCAATGGATTGGACTTGTTTCTCGTTAGTCTTCAGTGCTTTCTTTCCATCGGGAGTCTTTTCCTCGAGATATATCATCATCGTTGGCGTGTTGGGTTCTTTCCTAGCATCAACTATCTCTATTACTCTTGGAAGTCCTTGGGTCACGTTGACAGTGGCGACACCAGCGTAGTGGAAGGTACGCATGGTCATTTGAGTGCCGGGTTCCCCTATCGATTGGGCTGTTGTTATCCCGACGGCCTCATGGGGATCCACCCTGGACTCTGCCAACATGGCCTTTGTTTCCTTCATCACGCTCTTCATTTGCTTGGATGTTAGTTTATCTTTGCCTCTGGACCGTATTCCTTCCGTTAGATCGTGAATTATTCTGGGTGTCAGGACCATCCCTTCCTTGATCGACTCGGCTTCGATTTGCTGATACAGTGGGTCGTCTGTGTCTATCTCCCTGAGGATCTGGGAACTCTTATCCTCTTCCCTGTAGGATTGCAAAGGCAGAGATGTCTTCTTTCTGGTGGATCTCCTCTTCTGGATTCTGACCCTCTTTGTGGTTGTGGCAGAATCTCTTTTGCCGGATTTTATGGGGGTTGTGATTTTAGTGTGTATGGATTGGGCAGTCCCAGAATCCGTTTGACATATCTCGGCTATTTGTTGTGGGTTGAGTATTTTGACGTCGTCCCATTTTCGGTCATCGGCAAGAAGATGTGCATGCTCTTCATCTACACCTAGGTCTGTTAATTTCTTCTTGGTTGCGCTCTTCACCACCATCAGGATTCACCTCCTAGTGCAGCATCAAGAACCTGGTCTATTGGAACGGGGGATCCCTTCCTACTTCGAGCCGGATCGACGCCATCCTCACCATATTCGAATTGGATAATCCTGTCCGCAGTGTTTCTAACCGACCTCATGAGGTCATCGTTGACCTTGAGATCGTCCATCGCGTTGATCAATCTCCTCTGCATATAACCCGATTTGCTGGTTCTAACAGCGGTGTCGACTAACGACTCCCTACCTGAAACTGAGAGCATAAAGAACTCGGTTGGCTCAAGCCCCCTCTTGAAGGATGAGGAGACGAACCCCTTTTCCTTGGCTCCCTTCACCCCTCTCGGGAAATGTGAAAGAACCCTGTCGTGGTAGCCCCTCTCCAACCTCTTGCCTCTGACCTTTGGCTGTCCAATGGAGCCTGCCATCATAGCTAGGTTGTCCATCGATCCTCTGGCTCCGGAGGTCGCCATCACGACTGCTGCGTTCTTCTCACCGAGATATGCCTTTGCGACATCGCCAGATTTCGCCTTTCCTGAGTCCAAAATCTGCAATATATTCTCTTCTAGTGTCTCCAAAGGTGTTCTACCGGGCCTAGTTTCGTACCTTCGACCGTCATTACCATATTTCGATAATTCTGTATCCACGGCTTCGCTTGCTTCTTTGTTTATCTCTGCTATTTCCGCCTTTGCATCGGGCGGCAGATCTTCGTCATCTATTCCGGTCGTGAAGCCTAGGGAGGTACACATTGCGATGGTCATCTTGGTCATTCTGTTTAGGAAGTCGGCACCAACTTCTGTGCCATGGGTCTGGACGACTGCGTCAAGCAATCTACCATCTTCAGCACCAATCCCTCTTTTGTCGATAGTTCCAGTGACCTGCCCTTGCCTCACATTTACCTGATCTCCACTTCTGCTCATATATGACAAAGTAAAGTCACCTGGCACGATAAGGCTGAGGATGTCAGAACCCTTGTATCCAGCAATTCCATTGTTTTCTACAAGTTCTGGTAGCTCTCCCTCCCAGTCGACAGCCCCTAGGATCTCGAGGGCTAGGTTCCTTGGTAGAATCCTGTCCCCCTGGGTTAGCAGGTAAGCACCTGAAATATGGTCGTGAATACCCCCAATCACGGCTCCACCGTATCTTGGAGTGATGATGTGTTCCTGCACCCTCATCAGGATCTTTGCCTCAGCTCGTGCCTCTTCGCTCTGGATTACGTGCAAATTCATCTCGTCCCCATCGAAGTCAGCATTGTAAGGTGTGCAATCTGCCAGGTTAAACCTGAATGTCTTCCCTGGCATGACCCTGACTTCGTGTACCATCATTGACATTCTGTGGAGAGATGGCTGTCGGTTGAATATGGCAACGTCCCCATCGATCAAATGTCGTTCAACCACGACTCCTGGTTTGGGGTTCCCATCCCTATCGAAGGTTGACAGTCTGTCTTCCACTTCGGTCCTGTACGCTTCACCATACTCGTCTTCCGTCGCAGGGCTTCCACAATGGGGGCAGTGAACTTCCAAGTGCTCGGGTAGGTATTCCTCAGGATTATTCTGTTCCCAGATCCACCTTTGGTGTATTACGGCCCTTGGGTCATCTTCTGGTAATGATCGGCCCCTGTCATCTTCGCCTCTGAGGTTCGTGAGAGTTCGTTCCAAGTCAACGACCCACTCTTCTTCAAAATCACCGAGCTGGGTTCTTCTCATCCTCCTTTTTAATTCCAATCCAGGCAGGAAGTTCGGTGCAGGGAGGACTGAGTTTAGGTCCGGCCTCATTCCGGGGTATGGCTCGTCATCGCCGCCAGAGTGGCATTGGGAGTTCAGGCATCTAAATCCAGCCCAGATAAACTTGGTTCTGTCTGTAATTCTGACCCTGCTCGTATCGTTCCTAATCACGTAGTTGACGCCAGGGTGAACGTCAGGACCTCTCAAAACCATTTGTCTGAGTTGTTCTCTGTTCCTGCTTGTGACGCGTATTGGCACAGTCAGTTCCTTGGCGGTCACTACCGGGACTCCGACCTCATTTATGCCGAGGTTCGGATCGGGGCTGATGACTGTTCTGGCACAGAAGTTGACGCGCTTCCCTGAGAGGTTGCTTCGAAATCTTCCTTCTTTGCCCTTCAGGCGCTGTGTCAAGGTCTTCAGTGGTCTTCCCGATCTGTGCCTTGCTGGTGGTATGCCGCTAGTCTGGTTGTCAAAGTATGTTGTTATGTGGTACTGGAGTAGTTCCCATAGGTCTTCGACAATTAGCTGAGGGGCACCAGCATCACGATTTTCTCGAAGTCTCTGGTTGATCCTTAGTACATCTACTAATTTGTGTGTTAGGTCATCCTCAGACCTGTCACCGCTGTCCAAAGTTATTGATGGTCTTACGGTTATTGGTGGGACTGGAAGAACCTTCATGATGGTCCATTCTGGTCTGCTAGATGCATAGTCCATTCCTAGGAAGATAAGATGCTCATCTGGAATTTTCTCTAGCCACTCCCTTATGTCGCGAGGGTTGAGTTTGTGTTCGCCCTTGTCTTTCTTTTCTTTGAACGTTGTAGGTTTGTCGAGTAATATCTTGCCTTGCGCGGATCCGCAATGCATACATATCGCGTTCGTGGCTTTGGTTGTGACCTTCTCTATCTCTTTGATCATCTTGGAAAACTCTGTCGACCCGACGCCGTGTTTTATCATCACATCGTGGATCCTTTGTCTGTAGAAATCCTGTTCGGACTTCTCTGGGTCAATTGGATGAGTCCCGGGTTTGTCGTGAAGCAGAACTTTACTGCAACTGTTGCACGTGGCCTTCAATGCGAGTTTGATCAATTGTGTGAAGCCAATGTGGATAACAGGCAACTCTAGGGATATGTGGCCGAAGTGGCTTGGACAGTCCTCATACTTGTTCCCACAAGTGTCACATCTAACTCCAGGATCGATGACTCCCATCTTGGGGTCCATCAAACCCTGTTTGTAGGCGTGTCCGTCGTCTTTGTAGGTATCAGCGGTCTTTACCTCGACGCTGGACATTTTTCTGATTTCATTGGGGTTCATCAGACTGAATTTAATCGAATCGATCCTTTTTGGGATTTGTGCTGGGCCTCTGTTCCTCATCTCTGGTCCTCCAGTTCCATTCTCATTGCTACACCCAGACTTTTCATTTCATCCAGTAGAAGCTTGAAGGCATATGACGTCTGGACTTGGTGGACGTCAGCCCTGTCTCCACAGACAGGGCACACAGGTGTTCGCCGTTTCCAATCATAGTAGGCTATGTGTCCGCATCCGGGATTATTACAAACATGCAAGGGCCATCCATCCGATTCGTCTAGGAGCCTGTCTTTGATGACCATGGAGGCTCCGTGTGCGATGAGACAGTCCCGCTCCATTTCTCCGAATCTCAGTCCGCCTTGGCGTGCCCTACCTTCTGTGGGTTGACGTGTCAACACCTGTACACGGCCCCTGCTCCTTGCATGGAGCTTGGAACTGACAAGGTGGTGAAGTCTCTGATAAAATATCACCCCGGTGAAAACTTCTGTCTGGAAAACTTCGCCGGTCTCGCCATTGATCATCGTTTCTCTGCCCGTATGGTTGAATCCCTGTCGTAGGAGCCCGGCCCTAAGTGAGTCTTCTTTTTCTCCGTCAAAGGCTGTTCCATCTACTTGCCTGCCCTCCATGGAACCTACCTTTCCTCCAATCATTTCTAGGACGTGAGCAACTGTCATTCTAGAGGGTATAGCATGTGGATTTACCAATAGATCGGGTATGACGCCATCCGCAGTAAACGGCATATCTCTCTCGTCGACCAATCTTCCTATGATTCCTTTTTGACCGTGTCTGGAGGCGAATTTATCACCAAGTTCTGGAATCTTTTGAGATCGGACAGTGGCTCTAACTAACAAACCAGAATCCAAAGATTCCGTCACGAAGACGTGGTCCACCCAACCATGCTCACCAACTCTTACCCCCATAGAAGATTCGCGCCTTTCTTGTGCTTGTAGGAATGCGCCTTGACTTTCCTCCAAAAATCTGGGGGGGCTGGTCTTGCCAACAAGAACTGAGGGTATCGAATCCCTATGCTCCGCGATACCGGATAGTTCCACTTCTGGAGATGGAAGTCCATCTCGCTCGAGGTGTTTGTAGGATTCCCATGCCTTCAGCCCCTTGACTTCATCTAAACCGGTTCCGGGGACTTCTATTCTTTCTTCTTGACCTCCAGGGAATCGTTTGTTCTCGGCATTGTAGGTCCTCACAAATGCCGATCTACCAAGACCTCGCTCAACTGATGCCTTGTTCATGATGACTGCATCTTGCATGTTGTAGCCATGATGACTGATTATGGCAACGACGAAGTTTTGGCCTCCCGGCCTTTTCTCAAACTTCGTGGTTTTCATAGATCTTGTTCCAACTATGGATTGTTGGGGGTAGTGCATTATGTGGGCTCTCGTATCTGGCCTCATCCTGTAATTAGCACTCGGAAGTCCAAGGCTCTGTTTTACCATCGCTGTTCCGCCGGTGACTCTTGGGGTGGAATTGTGCTCAGGATATGGAACAAGGGCTGCGCATACACCAAGAATTAATTGTGGGTCAATTTCGACGTGTGTGTAGATAAGTACGGTCTTGTCTTTCCTTTCTTTCCTCTTGAGAGAGTCTATTTCTGGCTGGTGATATGCTAGAGGTACACTGAATTTTTCAAAAATGGACTCACCATTGGGCATGGTGACCTCCACGTTTAGATTTGCCTCAGTGGCGTCTGGATCTCCTAGGTTGAGCCACTCAACCTTGGCTGGATTGATCGGCCTGCCGTATTTGGGCGACACGTCCGGTAGGTCAAAGGGCCTAGGTGCTATGAGTAGGTCCTCTTCTTCCTCTGCATCTACCCATTCCACAATTCCATTTGTGACGAGGTCGTTAAACGACCATTCGCCTGAACGCAATCGGTCAAGATCCTCTGGGGTGAGTGTGAGATTTCCGCCATCAAGAATCAGCAATGGCCGAAGCATTCTTCCTCTGTCCGTGTTGATGAATATGTCCCGGTTTAGACCGTCGTGCCTCAGACTGACCTCAGACCGTATCTTGCCCTGTCGACGTCGGCGTTTGAATTGGGATACTAGTCTGTTCGGGTCTTTGTGCAGTCCAAAGATATCTCCGTTTACATGAATTCTAGATCCTTCTGCCCAGCCCTCGGGGTTTGAGTTAACGCCTGCTTCTGTTAAGAGTGCTTTGACCTCGTCTTCTGGGACTTCCTCGGAGACGTCAATCATTTGAGCTGCGTTTTTCACGAGACCGCAATTCTGACCCTCGGGAGTTTCATTGGGGCATAGTCGTCCCCACTGAGTTGGGTGCAGGTCACGGGCTTCAAAGTGCGGCTGGCTGCGGACTAACGGACTGGTCACCCTTCTCATATGTGAGAGCGCTGCGAGGTAGGTGGTCCTGTCCAAAAGCTGGCTAACGCCCGATCTTCCTCCGACCCAGTTGCCTGTGGCAAGGGCATGCATGATTTTCGAAGTAAGAACGTCGGGCCTAAGACAAGCATTGATTCTGAGCTCCCGCTTTCTGTTATGATGCCTCTCCAATTGATATTTTAGGTCCCTTGCCAGTTGTTGGAGGCTTACCCTGAATAAGTCCTCGATTAGGTCTCCTGCAAGTCTCACTCTCTTGTTTGCGTAGTGATCCTTGTCGTTGGGGTCCTCGTCGTTGATTGCCATTTCTAGTACCTGGCGTACGATTCTACCTAGGAAAATTGCTTTCTTGTTTCGGTGTTCCATGCCCTGACCTAGGTGTGGGAGAAGTTCCTTGTCTAGCAGGTTATTGATTCTGGTCTCCCTGTATTCCTTTTGTTGGCCGGCCGCAAATTTCTTTTCCAGCCAAGCAAGTGCTTCATCCTCGGTCTCTACGGAATATTCTTCGTTGTCTTTTACGTCGTTTAGATTAGCGACAGTGTATTTCATTGCCTCTACTGGTCCAGCGATGGCTGCGAAAATGTCTCGGTCGTTATCCATGCCGAGCGCCCGCATCAACAGAACTACAGGTATTGCGGTCGTGCCGGCGCTTGGGATCTTAACCATGAGCATCCCATCTCTTCTCTTCTCTACGTTGAGGGGTTTCCTAACCCCATCTCTTTGGGAGAAAATCTTTGCAACCTCTGTCTCATGTGCATATTTTTTGTTCTTCTCAACGGTCACCCGATTGGGAGCAAGATCTTCCATAGAGATGAGTACTCTCTCAGTCCCGTTGATGATGAAGTAGCCACCAGGGTCTAACGGGTCTTCCCCTGCTTTCTCGAGTAGTTTTCTGTAAGTTGCAGCATCCTCGTCAGAGGTCTCTGGGTGAAGAGGCCTCTCGTCGGCGTTTTGCGCATGTAGGTTACATCTAGCTGATCTTACCATGATAGGGAGGTTGCCGATATGGACGCTCTCCTCCTCGTCGGGTAGTGGTTTGTCATCACGGACAATCTTGAAGTCCATGTAAACAGGAGAGAAGTAGGTCAGTTTGCGTATCCTAGTCTCCATTGGAGTGGCGGGGTGCTCTGCCCCATTCGCCTCTCTTACCGTGGGTTTGCCGAGTCTTATGTTCTTCATTCGGACAATAATTTCTTTGTCCAAAACGTCGAGTTTGATCATTCCACCTTCATCGTCTTCGATGGGTTCATCTTCTCCGATTCTAATGGACCTGACAATTTTCTCCATTCTGCTCAGGGATCCATCTCCGAGAGGTATACAATCGTTGTAGGAAGCCAGTTGATGGTTTACAAGGCTCCTTTGCCTGAAATATGATTCCACTATCTCTTTCATTTTTCTCACCTATGCGCTCTCCACAATCAGTCTGTATGCTACGCTGCTGCCAGCACTTGGACTGTGTCTGACAATTTTCAATATCCGATTGGCCAGCCAGCCCGCAGGAAGGTCCTCTGTTTGCAGTTCTGTGGCTTCTTTTATTGCCTGTACTGCGGGATCAGTGATGAGGATTTTTGGGAGTAGTTCTTTGGCAAGCCTCTGGTTCCCCTCTTGATCGGTTCTCATCATATTCCATGGGGAGAGTTCTTCTGTTTCCTTTTCGATTTCAACTAGCTCGTGGTGTGGGACCAAGATATGATTGAGTACATTGAATCTATCGTTGCCCTCAGGGATGTCCTCCAATAGTGCGGCTGCTCTTGTTAAAGTCACGCTGGAGCTCGACGACCTCCTGCGGGATTTGCTTTGTTCTTCGATGATGGCCATGACGCGGTCCAATTCGGTTTGATCATCGACCAAATCTGTCCTCTTGGCTACTTCCTCTCTCGTCATTCTCCTGATTGCATCCAAATTTGCGTCCGTTGCCAGGGCTATCGCATGATCCTCCGCGATCCCAAGTTCAATCAGACGCTTCTTGGTTGAACTCTTTACTGCCAAACTGAAGCCTCCCTACAGCCCGACTACACCTTAGACCTGCGCTTATTCAGGTGGGCCTGAGGGGATTCGAACCCCCGGCCACCGGGTTAAAAGCCCGGCGCTCTACCTGACTAAGCTACAGGCCCATGGCATATGCTGGGCAAGCCACCGGGCCCTAGTGGTGTTTATGAACGTTGCCTAGGGTGAACAGAATCAGGACTGTTGTGCAGGCGGTTTAGATACGGTGACCCCTAAATGAGTGCTTCTGAACATCATCAAAAATTCGAGGTAATAACGCCCAAATCGGTCTACCCACCGAGGGAGGACACACTCTTACTGGCGAGTTGCATACCTGAATCGCTAAAGGGTCATAATAAAGCCCTAGAAATTGGGTCTGGTAGTGGTTTTCTTTCGATGACGCTAGCCGAAAAAGGTTGGAAGGTCACATCGATCGACGTTAATCCACTCGCTGTTGCAGCAACTAAGTCTAATTCTCTGGGGAATGGATACTCTGACATCGACTGCATCGAGGGCTCATTTGATGAGATCAAGTATCTACAGGACGGTATGTTTGATCTGATAATTTGGAACCTGCCTTATGTAACCATCCCCGCCTCTGGGCCGTATCTTGAACCTATGGAGGAAGCTTCGATGTTGGACCTTGGGAAAGACGGATGGAGTTCAGAGTTGAGGTCTTATCTCGAGTCGCACGAGAACATGCTGTCGCGGACAGGGTGCGTATTGCTTCTCTACAGAACTTACCCGGATAGTCCTTCAAAACCTGAGGATTGGCTCAAATCGGGTTGGACCTCAAGGAAAATGTCCCAGAGAACAATGGGTGATGAAATGCTCTGTGTCTACTCACACTGGCGGCCATGGGGTGGATTGGACCCCATTGAAGTTGATACAATCAAATCAACTATGGATTATGATTTTACTAGCAAAAAGGGGGGTCAAAGAGTCATTGCAGACAGGCAAATTGAAGGTAGGGGTAGGAGAGGAGGAGAATGGATTTCAGACCCGTATGGGTTGGCTGCAACATGGTGCATCACCGGACAAGACAATATCAATTCTGGTATGTTCCAGGTAGTTCTAGGTGCGATGATTTCCAGGACACTGGGATTTGAGCTTAAGTGGCCAAATGACATAATTGATGCTGGTTTAAAGAAATGTGGTGGGATCATATTTTCGATGGAGGGGGACAAGACCCTGAAAATAGGCGTCGGAATAAACAAAATCCCTCAGCCAATACATGGAATTCAGACAACAGGATGGGGGGTCGCTAACGAGGGTATGGAGAAGGGGCATGTATTCAGGATGGTAGATGCTTGTGTGGCAACTTTGTTTGAATCGCACCCATTGTGGGATTTAGTCAGGATAGAAGATTACCTACAATTCGCATGGTGTTCCCTATCCAGAGTGCTCTCAAGAGGGGTTCGTCTGAATTATAGGAGGGATTTTGCCACTGTTTCTGGGCTAACGAGGCAAGGAGAAATTTTAGTAGTTCAACGAGGGTCGGTTTCCACGGTTTGTGATCTAGACGAGATAGAATGGCAGAGTCATTAATCTAGGATAGAATCTAATCTAGATTTAACCAAGCGAATTTTCCCGCTAGAGGTGAGTGACCTCACCCCGACAGTTTCCCCAATATTTTTGATGAGCATTGGATATTCCTGAAGTTTCACCCTCAATATCATGACCTTTGCATCATCTGAAGCCCATGCTATCTTTACAGTTTCAAGATTCTCAGAGAATGACTGAATTAATTGTCTGCTGGAAATAACCTTGTCATCAAAGACTACCCCCACCCATCTCCTTTTTCCACGAGCGGCCTTGTTCAATCTGGGCACGATCTCCCGCAAGGGGTACTACTTAACGCAGATTCGGTCTGCCCAACATGTGATAGGGCGTGAAAACAACGAGGTAAAACTCTCAGAACTATTGTTTGAGCCAACACCGCTGGCTCATATTTGGACGACAATGGTTCTTCTTTGCACATTTCACATAATTTCGCTAAGGAGTAGTGGCGAGTTTGGTGCCAGTCTTTTCGTAGGTGTGGCATTCGGGTACTTGTTACTTGCCCTACCTCCTTTTCAATTCATTTTCGGGTGGAAGAGGCCATCTAGAATCTCAATACCAATTTTTCTATTGTGTTCAGCCCTATTTACATTCTCATTATTTGTCCTCGGTGATTATTTACCAAACGGAGCGCCCGGGATCTCTACGTCCCTTTCCCTCATTTTCCCCATCGTCGCACTTGGAAGGGGTTTTTTCCTTCTCAGCGGATTTATGGGCAAGGCGATCACATCGGAGCCAAATATCTTCATGAGGGTCGTTTCGGGGAATGTCTGGTTTTTGCTTGTAGTGAGGATTATCCTTCTTTCATTCCTAGTTTGGTGGTTTGGTTTCGGTGCCAGGAATCCTGTTGATAGCGACCCATTGAGTATGTTCTATTGGTCTACCCTCTTTGTTGTCATGCTCTTCATTGGGCACACAATACAGAATAGGAACAGCAAGATTGGAGGTGAATCGTCTGTTGGCACGAGGTCGTTTTCGGCCATATCTATCCTTTTGCTAGATTGGTCCATGGTTTCATGCATGAGAATGTTAGATGAAGGAGCGATAGCCTCAACGTTGTTCGAGGAGTTAGCTATGTTTATTTTCGTAATAGCAATAATTCTGTGGTCTAGGACTAGTAAAACACCAAACCCAAAAATAACTTCTGCCGCTCTGTCAATTGGCTTTGCTTATGTTGTCCTGTATGCGGGCTCAATATCACAATTGTCTACAGCGACAGATCTCAACATTTCAGCGGTGTTGGGTGTAGGTCACGGGCTAACATCTATTGTGATCCTCATCCTTGTGTTTCCCCTATCGACTAGAATTGAGAGGTCAGTGAGCACTGGTTCAATCCAATCCACTAACCACGGCGACTACTCTGAGCCTACCAATCAACCTGTCTGAAACTCGTGCGCCTAGTATAACCTGACAATTTTCGTCAAATTGGGATGTAAAATCCTCCGTAATGGAAGATATGTGAGACAGAGTCATATCCGGGCCTCCCTCGACCTGTATCAGGCATCCCTTTGCCCCGTCAAGCCCTATATCAATCAGCGGTGAACGACGCGCATCCCCGACGATCCTTCCCGTATCTTCTAGCGGGCCAGAAGCAACAATCAAAGTAGCCCTACCTTTGTGTTTTACGATCGATTTTAAATCCATCAAGTCAAGGTTAATTTTTCCCAATTTCCCAATGGTAGAGATTAGACCCTCAACTAACTCCTCTATCCAACCAGATCCCTGTTGCCAATTCAACCTTCTTCGGCGCGATTGCCATGCCAGCCTCTCCAGTGAAACCCTGATGCAAATATCAGCGGCCTCTTCTAGGGACGGCAGAGCATCGTTTGCCATCCTAGCCCTGAATGATTGCTCGGCGAATGGCAGTCCCGCAACGACGACCACAATGGCGCCTCTTTGCCTTGATGCACGGGCTAGCTCTATGGTGGAGCCTGTTCCAGTTCCACCCCCCAAGCCCGTGAGAATGACCACAAGTTCAGCATTTGTTAGAACCTGATCTATCTCATCCAGTGCTGAAATGGTCCTGTGAGCAGCAAGAGCGGGTAAAGCAGCTATCCCTTTCTCCATGCCAGTTGGATCCAAGTGCATGCAATGAGCGTTTGAAGCCCCCTTGAAGCTCTCCATATCCGCATCTACCAACATTAAGTCAGATTCCGATGAGACTCTGGAGTGAGCCGCCCTCGCCCACCTGCAACCTAGTCCACCCGAACCTATCACTAGCAGAGAATTGGACTCCATTATACTCCTTTGGCATCAGGCAGTCTTTGAAGGTGAGGCCTAGTTTAGTACTAATACGTGATGTATCTCCTAAATTTTCTTCTCTCGTCTCTTGCCCATGCATTTTCGGGTTCAAGTTTCAGTACCTGATCATAGTAACCGATGGCCGCCTCATAGTCACTCAAATAGCGACCATGTAGATGGCCCAATATGTTGAGGACAGGGACACAAGAGGGATCTTCTTGGTTGAGTTTGTTCAATATCTTTTCTGCTTTGGTCAGGTCCAACATATCCATGGCCTCTTCTGCAAGGTCAATACTCGTTATTTGATCTTCAGTCAGATTGTATGTGTTCACCCAGACAGGGCCTGCCATAGCGTGACCCAGAGGTCTTCAAATTTGATACTCCCGGTGCTCGATACTGTGCGGATACGCAGGTAATTTTGCCCTTGAGAATGCAATGTTAATAGGACGCTCCATTACAAGATGGACCAACGGAGTGGGGTCGATGCACTGGGATAGGCTTCGGCTTCGTAGAATTGCGGCTTCAGCCCTTATGTGCATGGCCCTGATTGGATCTGCCTCAGCCCTGCCCTCCGGAATAGGTGGCCAGCAAGTCGGAGACGATGACGTAGCAATTGCAGGTTGCACCTGCCACGCCGAGGATCCGGATAATTCAATCACTGTGATATTGGATGGTCTGCCATATCACTACGAAGTAGGCAAGTCATACCCCTTGCTCCTGCAGATAATCGGCGGTCCTGACGCAGACACCTCATCGTACACTGGGGGATTTGCAATGAGGGTCGATGGCGGGCTGCTATCCCCTGGCGATTCTCCATACGTGCAGAACTGGGACAATGACAACAAGGCCCTCACTCACACCGAGCAAGGTAGCAAGGTGGCTGAAAGAACATGGAATTTTGAATGGACGGCGCCAACAGAAGAAGAAGGTACTATCACATTCTGGATAGTCGGGAATTCAGTCAACGGGGATGGGGCCCCTTCAGAGCTGGACAGATGGAACAGATTGAGTGCCTCCGTCGGAGAAGGTATTGACAATGGAAAGACGAGGGCAGTATTCTCCGGAAATGGCCAAATTGAGCCCCCGGCGCCAACCGAACAGCATGTTGACCTACATGAAATGGGTGCGAAGCTCAGAGCACATTGGTTAGGACTTCTAGGCTTCGGAGCCGTGATAATTGTGATCGTTTTCTGTGGTTTCTTCCTAAGGTATGGATTCTCAAGGCACTACAAGGGAAGGTCTAATTTGTTGAGGCTCAGAATCAAGCATCTTCGAAGAGGTGATCAGTTATGATGGGAGACAAGGTGACACAATTACTGAGGGATGTTGAGAGGGGGGCCGTATCCGTAGAGGATGCACGAAATGCACTAGAGGGGGTGGATCTATCGGAAGATGATTACATCAAAGCCGTAGACCATGGAGTGTTTAACGACCCCAAGCCCGGAACTATCGTAAGAGCGTCGATCTCTCCATCAGGAGATTCATGGCTAGTAATCCTAGTGGGCCTGTGGGGGATCACATGGACCCTGTTCTGGGCGGGAACGTTATCCTATGGACTGTACAACAAATGGGATCAGCAGCAGTTATCTTTCCACCTCGCGATGACATTACTCACGCTAATCATACTAGGCATAGTCTACCTACGGTTCGTTATGCCTGATGTAGTAGTAGTCAAACATAGGCGAAATAAGTACATTACCTCAAATGACACCGAGGCATGGAAACAATACGAGGTGTGATCATGTCCAGAAGATTCAGACTCAGAGAAATACCCTCAGACCAGGAGGGGGAAGCCGATGATACCTACAAGATCGACAGGAGGGACTTCATGAGGCATTCGTTCAATGCCGCAGCTGGACTGATTACCGTCTCATTGGGGAGCGTTGGCTTCGCATCACTCCTAATGGGGACATCTGAGAACGATGGGGGGGACTCCTCCGTTAGGTTCTGGGTCCCCACAGGAGCAGAAGACACAGTGTGGTACGGAACTCAACATCTGGAACCGATGTCCTACTCCTCTTTTGTCAATGCCGCAGCCCAATCATCCACAGGCATGGCTGGGGCCCAAGGAGTTTGGTCAGGCCTCCCCGTGAATGTGGTTTACGTCCCACACGAAGAAAACAAAAACACAGCTGTTGAGGAGAATAAGCCACGCTTCCAATACCTAGATGGCTACACAGCTGAGGGGGATTATGTTGGCTCGGCCTATGAGATGGACGAAAAGGAGGAATACTCATCACTCTCGATACATGACAATCTGATTGTAATCTTTTCAAGATGTACGCACTTGTGCTGCATACCTGGATGGCAACTTGTTCAGAACGACTACACCAACGATACTTGGATTCCAGGAGGCATAGACAGTGGAGGGAACAAATTATTCTGCATCTGTCACTCTAGCAGATTTGACCCGACAGCAATAGAAAAGAATCGAAACAGGAACAGATCTAATGGTGCGGAATTCGAGTACTTTGGAATTAAGAAGGCCGGCGGTCCAGCACCAGTAGGATTACCGCTGATTCCCTTCACAGTCAATGGAGATGTTATTGAAGCCCTTCCTGATTATGTTGATTGGTACACGTTCTGCGACTGAGGTGAGATGATGCTACAATTCTGGTTTTTATGGCTGTTCATTGCGATAGTAGTCGTGATCGTGGCATTTACACTGAGGAAAGAAAGGGACGACGTCCCTAGGAAGGATATTCTTCGTGCCGTGGAGACAAGTGCAGGAAGCATGGGCCTCGCAGAGAAGTCATTCCTCTGGGCCTTTTCGTGGCTAGACACGAGATTCCGGATTCAGGACTATTGGTCAATGAGCCGAAATGCATACTACAGCATGCATCGTCAAATGCCTCTTACCCATGCCGAGAAATACAAACTCAGAATTATCTGGTACTGGTATCCCCTGTACTGCTTGGGGGGAATTTCTTTCTTGGCCTTCATCATCCTAGTTCTAACTGGATCAGTGCTAGGCCTATACTACGTCCCGGGAGGAGAAGGGGATCCCACGCCGGCATATGGTTCGATGCAATTCATAATGACTCAGCTACCATTCGGATACATAATTCGATCAATACATCACTGGACGACACACTTCATGGTCGCAGCGGTTTTCCTCCACATGTGTAGGGTTTACTTCACCGGGGCTTACAGAAATCCAAGAGAATTGAACTGGCTGATAGGTGTTGCTCTAATGTTCTTCACTATTTTCTTCGGGTACTCTGGCTACCTGTTGCCATGGGACAGCCTTGCTTTCGGCGCTGCAACTATCGGAATCAACATGGCACTTTCCACGCCACTGATTGGTGGTTGGATTGCAACCGCCATGTTCGCAGGCACCTCACTTACAGCACAAACAGTCACAAGAATGTATTTCCTTCACGTGTTCATACTTCCAGTTGTAGTCACGACATTAATCCTAGTTCACCTCTTCATCGTCTGGGTACAGGGAATTGCGGAGCCACATTGAGAAGGGGGAATTACAATGGGGATGATAGAACGTTTTGGTCGAATTGCGGACACCTACATGGAAGAAAGGAATCAACTGTTGGAAGCAGATGAGGATAGGAGAAGGGTCCATGTTGGCCACGGCTTCTGGCCTACTGAAGTTCTACGAGATACCATTATTTTCGCCTCAATAATCATGGTCATAGCATTTTACTGCTGGCTCATACCGCCACCGCTCCATTCTGCAGCAGATCCCTTTGCACAAGCAGGGTTCGTATTTCCCGATTGGTACGTTCTATTCTCCTACGGCTATCTAAGGTGGGGCGAATACCTTCCACAATTTATCATACCAGCTGGTCCAATCGGCGAGTTCTTCGGTTCCCCGGTCATTTCATGGAACGCAGCATGGTGGGGAGCCGCATTAACAGGAATACCCGTCGGCATACTTGCCTTACCACCGTTCCTACCAGGAAGGGAAAAGAGAGGTGTAGAAGACCCTCGTTTCGCAACTGCAGGAGCCATTTACCTCGCACACGTATGGTTCATCTCGGTTTTCTCGATCAACATTTTCCTGGAGCTGTACGCCAAAGACCGGCTCGACTATTGTTGGGTTGACCACCATGTCATCAACTGTGGAAGGCAGCAACCATGGACTGCCGAGGTATTCAACGCCATACCATGGGTCTTGACTGGAGTTCTAATCTTCGCCATAATTTTCTTCGCAATTAGATGGTTCCTTGTCAGTTCAATCGGAGCGAGATTAACACCAAACATGGGGCGGCAGGTGGCCATCGGGTCGATAATCGCTGCAGTCTTGATCAGTGTAGTCACTTGGCCAGTATATGAGAATGGATTTTGGGATTATGGCGGACTTGGGGCCATGGATGATATTGAAGAATTAGAGAAGCTCAGGGGTCAACCTATGGATGTTCTCATTGAGTACGACCAAGGTGAAAGAGGAGATGCATGGGACAGGTATGGCGAATACTGCGTTGGCTATGATGATAGCAATCACTTGGGGGCCTGGTCCGAGCTCCCTGAGGGCGATGATCCCGCGGATTGGTGCGTAATGCCCGCTAGTGAATTTATGGCTTGGGGCCTCTATCAGCCAACCCAAAGATATCTTGTAGACTTCGGAAATGCCAATGGCCATATAGACCCAGAAAACGAGTTGAACGGCGCATACCATTCGGGAGGGTACCTTGGTACGGACACGGACGCCTCATACACCTACCAACACAACCAGACCTTCTTCGTTGAGAACATAGGACTGGATGAAGTAGTGACCGACGTAGGGTGTTCCTTCCGAACAACCGTGCGAGGGGCTGGGGTACATACGCAAAGCCTGACACTATTGGACTCTAGCGGCGGGACTATCTGGTCCCTATCGGAGGATGAGTGTGAATCAAGTGTGATAAGGCTCCAAACAGGGGAGTCATACCGCCTAGAATTCATCAGCACGTCAACAGCCATCGATTCCTCCGTGGAGATAATCCTAAGCTATACGCTCAGTGCATACCAGCCTTTGATACTGGGAGACAATGGCAATGCGATCTTGAGATCCGACACGGACTTGGCCATTACCGAGCTACAAACCATGTTGGTAGAAAATCCTACGTTCGAAAAGAATCCAAAGAGTTTGGATGCCAAGTTAATCTATTCTCTATTCATACCATGCGCAGGCTTTGGTGCCCTTGTCTACATGGCACTCCGAGGGATGGCCAGAGGATATGAGTGGGAGATGAACAAGTGCTATGGATGCGACCTGTGCGATGATGCATGTCCCGTAAGGCTATTCAACGCAGGTGACAAGTTAAACATCATATACAATACATGGAACAATGAAGATGACGGAGTCCCGCTTTACTCCTGCCTGACTTGCACTGCCTGCACCAACGCATGCCCACAGCTTGTAGACTATGACTCATACGTCGACATTAGGAGGAGCATGATCGTCGGAGGCCCTCCAGCAGCTGAAATACCACACACGGTACTTCAGGCCGTTCTGGCTGCGGAAGCAGAAGAGGATGCAGATGATGACTTCGCATTGATCGAAGAATATCCCCTAGACTCAACCATCGGCTACTACCCAGGTTGCGTTGACTACATTGACCAAGAGATGGTTTTCAGTCACCTAAACGAAGGAGAAATGAACCTTGGAGAGACAACCACCGCGGCCTTCACGATTTTCGATGAGATGGAGCTAGACGTGTCATACCTAGGCAGAGACTTCCTGAAGTGCTGCGGCCATGATCAAAAGTGGCAAGGAATGAATGAAGTCTTTGAGAAGCTTAAATCCTACAACCAGAAAAAGCTCAAGGACAGCGGAATTGAGACTCTAGTCACATCGTGTGCAGAGTGCTTCCGAACGTTCGCTCTGGACTATGAACTAGATGAAATGAAAGTGATGCATACGACCGAGTTCATCACACAACAAGGGTTCGACGTCAAGATGGCCGTAGAAGAGGACCTGACAGTCACATATCACGATCCATGCAGGTTGGGACGGCAGATGAACATCTATGACGAGCCCAGAGACCTTGTCAAACAAGTGGATGGTGTCAATCTTGTAGAGATGGAGCATCACGGAGAAGACGGGCTTTGTTGCGGGGTATCAAGCATGATGTCATGCAACGAGAACTCAAGGGCCCTCAGACTACAAAGATTCGACGAAGTCAAAGCTACGGGCGCTGAAGTTATGCTCACCTCCTGCCCCAAGTGCGTAAGTCACTTTGAATGCTTGAAATTTGAGGGGGACCCAAGGCACGACTTCGAGATACTGGATGTTGTCTCCTTTTTGGCAAGGCAAATAGAATCAAAGCGAGCCTGATTAACTCGAAATTCTATACATTGCAGATGCCAGTGATAGGATTGCAGATATTGCTACCCCCACCATGATCATCCTACCGAATCTAGCTTCACCATATGCAACGGATGTAAGCCAAAGGAAAAACCCGACCATCCCAGAACAAATAAATGAGATCCACCCAGATTGGAATGATGACTGCAGTACAACCCAAACCCAAATGGATGTAGGTATCGAAATTGCGATGAAATCGTTAACGATTTGTCTTAAGGGCGATACAACAGCCATGACTTAGGCGAAAACCATGCTTTCATGAGTGTGTCCCAACTGGCGGGAACAAGCATGACGAAATTACCGGACTTGGAATCGAGGCGTGCGATAGAGCAGAGCCGCATTAGAGCACTGATGACGGCTCAGAGGGCCGGAGAGAGAGCGAAATTGAAGATTGGTCCAGAACATGTAGCGTGGGTCAAGGAGGAGTTGTGTATTGGCTGCGATCAATGTACAATTGTTTGTGATGATGACGCGATAGAAGTCTATCCAGTAAAATTAAGAAGCCCGATACTCGATGTCGACGTCAACAAGAAGGCTAAGATTCTCCGGGAGCCGTGTACAGGGTGTGGATTGTGCGTACTTGCCTGCCCAACAGATGCCATAGTCATGATAGATCGTTAGAACCATTCACAAGATCTTCATAAAGACCCTCGAATTCAAGACAGGATTTCCTAAATGAAAATCGATTGACAACCCTCTCCCTCCCCTTTCTCCCTTTTTCTAAGATTCGGTCCCTTTGTCTCAGTTCGCCAATAATCTTCCCGGCGAGATCTATTTCATCTCCTAACTCGAATAATGAGCCAACTTCATCGTCAACCATCTCGGGAATCGGGCCACAGTTAGTAGCAATGACAGGGACCCCAGAGGACATGGACTCAAGTGGTATGAGGCCCTGACCCTCATAATACGATGGAAATACGGTGAGATCAGATGAATTGTAGACTGTAGATAACTCATTGAAATCCAGACTGCTTTCGATTCTAATCGATGGTTTGAATCTCCATTTCGCGGCATATTTGTATAAATTCTTCTTCATACCACCTCGTCCAACCATGAGCAACTTAACATCCGGGATCTCTTTTATCACGATTCTGAATGCTCTGAGCAACGTAGTGTATCCTTTCCTGGCCGCTAGCCTCCCGACCGCCAATAAAACCGGATCGTCATGATTGAAACCATACCTATCTCGGACTTGCTCTCTTGCTCTCCTTGATGATTCATTTTCCCCCAAGGGCGAGAAAAGATCTGTGTCGACACCCCAGTGTATCGTTTTACAATTCCAATCTGGCGGCATCTTGTACCTCTGGATAAAATCCACTTGAGTGGCATTAGAATTGGAAACTGAAACATGAGCGAGCCTCGCTGATGATTTTTCGTATTTCGCATAATGCGTAGCAGTTAGTAATATTGCAAGGTCGTTGGGGTTCCTGAAAACTGCGGGCTCACCAACATTTCTTGCCGTAATCAGGCCATCTCTCTCCCCTAGCCAAGAGCCATGTAGTGATGCCACGGTCGGTGCTATGGATGTGCACTCCATCATTTGATTTTCAGAAAGGCTAACCATTGGTAGATGTAGGTGGATAATATCGATAGGTCGTTCGTTTGCTATCGACTTTAGAGCCTTGAGTGAGTGGTAGGCGAACGATCTGGTGAAATACATCGGGATTTTTGCCCATGGTACTCCATGAACGTGAATACCATGCTCGTCTAAATGGGCCTTTTTTTTGTTTGACCTCGTGATGATAGACACATGATGTCCACTCTGTACCAGATGTCTTGAAAGGTGATACACGGTACTCCCCATTCCTCCCCAACGAGGGGGGTATTCAGCAGAAATCATGACTATGTGCATTCGATCTGTTAACGGCGCTGCGACGAGACCGCTTGAATTGATCGTCTGGCAGTTTTGTCATTCAAATGTTAAAATGGAACCCCTACCTAGGACCATCGTGAAAGAAGAATCTCCCGACCCCGTGCGTTTTGGAGCCGAGTTTGGACCTAAGCGAAGTCAAAACTCTACTGGAGTTAGCTTGTCCACTTTCAAGACGTTAGTTTGGGTATCCAATCTAGGCGGCCTTCTGTTGTTCGCGATAGGATTGGAGCTAATGATCGTTAAGCAACAATTCTACTTTGGTCTAGGATCTCTTGTCGCGGGTGTCATCATCGCATTGTTCCCATCTAATTATGAGATTGTTGGGATGGAAGAACCAAATGATACCACACAAGGATGACATCATCAGGACAGTACCCTACAACGGATTACTGTTGGAGGTTCATTACAAAGCCGGATTGATCATATCAACTAGACTGGTTCAAAGCAATGGTTTTGATTCTACACTGGATATCATTCCGTATGAGCATATTGATGTGCGTAAATTGGATTCCTCGAGAGTATCTGTATTCAGATGGCGTGTATACCAATTTTTGATGGACAAGATCCCAAAAGGGACAATCATCACATATGGTGAAATCGCTAAGTCACTTGGTTCCAAGGATTATTCCAGGGCTGTCGGCACAGCATTATCAAATAACCCATGGCCAATAATCGTACCTTGTCACAGGGTTGTTTTAGGGAATGGTTTGATTGGAGGGTATAACTCACTGAGTGGGATTATAACCAAATCCAAAATTCTAAGATCAGAGGGGTTGGAAATTGGAAAAGTAGGCGACTATGATCAAAAGAACCTGATAAAGATCGCCACGGAAGACACAGATGCCAATAACCAAACGAAGATGTAGGTATTCTGAGACAGTGGCCTCGGAGCGTCATTGGCTGATCCGTCAGTCATTAATCCGAGGAAGGGAGCCGTAGATGTAAACCTAACCACAGTCAAAGCCAAGGTTGCAGTAGTATTACACCTATTAGTGGGAAAAACACCATAGTAGCATTATCATCTATCGATTTAGTCTTCGGTAATTCACCAATGACGGTCAAGGGAGCCAAAATGACAGAGGCTAGCAAAGGTGTCCCCATAAAATACCAACACCCCAACCATACAGCATAGGAGGCAAATAAACCCAGAATAATAGCTGTTTTCAAACCCTCAGTTCTCCTTTTTACTTCTCCCATGACGGGATCAACAATGCATAAACCAAAGATGATAGGGGCCCCGAACAAACCTGCTTTGAACCCAGTATTTCCCATAGTAGGAGAAATCAACAATGCTATCGAGACAGACAAAGTGCCCCATGCTAGCGCTGAGATTTGATTGGTTTCATATTCGCGTTGTCCGATAACAACAATACCCGTTTTCAACCTGATCCCCTCGACCAAAATTATGGACAAGCACACGAGGCTGACGAATTCTTGAGGGTCCAGGGAGAGTTTTGCTGCTATCGTGTGACCATGAGAATAATACAACAATGGTATGATCACCATCGATACGTGCGTGACTCTTCGTATCACATGACCGAAATCCCCGCCAATGGAATGTTTCGCATGATCAACATTAACGTCATATTCCTCCATAATTCTCCTCCATTCTTTCAGCCCCTTGTTTTGAAGTGATCTTATTCTGTGATATATCTTGTATAACGTCATCATACAATGGTGATCTTCTTATCCTAGATATCATTATTGACTCGAGGGAAATTTTTGCTCGTGCGGTGCTTTTTCCTAGGTCGGGTTCCAATGCCTCTATCCTAAAAACAAGATTTTCGATTCCATCCCCTGTAAGTGATGATACAGAAATGACTGGTGGAGGATTATCAGAATAAGATAGCCCGTCTTCGATGGATTTCATAGCTTTCAAGGATCCAGGAAGATCAGATTTATTGCAGGCAATCAGGTCAGCAATCTCCAATATCCCCGCTTTTTCTGCTTGCAAAACATCACCACGATCCGGCCCGTCGACCAGCAGGATTCGGTCCGCTACGGAAATAACTGCATATTCGCCTTGGCCCACCCCTACCGTCTCAATTATGACCCTGTCCCATCCCGACTCTGACAATGCCTGGATCATAGCCTCAAGTCCATTTGGTATCCCACCGTGATTTCCCCGGGCAGAAATGGACCTGAAATAAACTTGAGCAGGGTTGGAGTGAACCATCCTTGCTCTATCTCCCAAGAGGGCACCCCCGGATATGGGTGAAGATGGGTCGACGGCAAGAATCGCTACCCTCTGCTTATTTTCTGACCAATGGGATGCAAGCCTATCAATCAATGTCGATTTACCCGCGCCCGGTGGGCCGGTCACACCCAAAACCCAAGGGGCTTTTGTAGTCGGAATATCGATCTCTTCGCCGTTTTCTATTCTGGTAAGGAGTTTGGCGAGAGATCTCCGATCACCATTTTTTGCATTTTCGAAGAGAGGGGATTTAGAGTTTAACTCCATCTCCAGGTGCCCCCTTGACCTACTCCAACCGGAAGATTCTGCTGAATCCTTTCATTGACATTTTCCAAGAATCTTATCGGATCATTAACACTAGTCCCAGGACCGAAAATGGCTCTGACTCCGCAGTCATACAGGGGCCCTCTATCGATGTCTGGAATGATTCCACCAACGAAAACAGTCACCTCATCCATTCCTTCCGCTCGCAACAGCTGGCAAATTGAGGGTATAAGCCTAGCATGGGCGCCGGACAAGGTGGAAATTCCAATGGCACTCGCATCTTCGTCACGCGCGATGGCGACTATTTGTTCAGGTGTCCTTCTCAGTCCAGTGTAGATCACCTCATGACCTCCATCCCTCATGGCCCTGGCAATGATTTTTGCACCTCTATCGTGCCCGTCAAGGCCGGCCTTTGCGATGACTACCCTCATGCCTCTCTACATACGCTGGATACGATAACGATTTCAATGAACCGCATTCTGCAACCATATGAACCCTAATTCACTTTATGAATGGTACAACATGGCGGCGCATGGATGACAGTGATGCGCGTATCGCAGATCTGAGGTCTAGAAAGTCTCGATCAGCGGCAGGAGGAGGCATCGATAGGACCAATGCCCAGCATGCAAAGGGGAAATTAACAGCCAGAGAAAGGCTCGAGGAATTGTTAGATGAAGGTTCATTTGTGGAGATAGATGCCTTGGTTGAGCATAGATGCAGAGACTTTGGGATGGACAAAAACATCATACCTGGAGACGGGGTAGTCACCGGGCACGGTACTATTGACGGAAAATTGGTCCATTGTTTCGCTCAAGATTTTACGGTATATGGCGGGTCACTAGGTGAGATGCACGGCCTGAAAATTTGCAAAATACTGGACTTAGCTGTCAAGACTGGTACGCCGGTGATCGGCCTCAATGATAGCGGGGGAGCCAGGATACAAGAAGGAGTTGCAAGCCTTGGAAGTTATGCTGAGATTTTCTTCAGGAATGTCAGAGCTAGCGGGGTAATCCCGCAGATATCAGTCATTATGGGACCTTGTGCTGGTGGGGCCGTATACTCGCCCGCGATTACAGACTTTGTTGTGATGGTCGATGGGACATCGCATATGTTCATCACAGGCCCTGAAGTGATTAAAACAGTCACAAATGAGGATGTTACGTTTGATGACCTAGGCGGAGCCTCCACGCATGCAAAAAAGTCAGGCGTGACACATTTCGTCGCAGACAGTGATTCCGAGGCCTTATCGCTTGTCAGAGACCTTGTAGGGAGGCTTCCTTCGAATAATCTAGAACGCGCTACCTTGGGTAATTCACTGGATCCAATTGATCGAATGTGCCTTAGCCTTGACCAAATAGTCCCCAGTGATCCCTCGGTGCCTTATGACATGCTAGATGTGATTGAAGAGGTATGCGACAAGGACAGCTTTTTGGAGGTTCAATCGGAATTTGCCATGAATCTGATTGTTGGGTTCGCTCGATTAGGTAGTGAATCCGTCGGGGTTATCGCTAATCAACCGAAAGTACTTGCCGGCTGCCTAGACATCGATGCTTCTGTGAAGGGGGCTCGATTTGTGAGGTTTTGTGATGCATTTGGAATCCCACTCGTGACGTTTACTGATGTCCCAGGATTCTTACCTGGTGCAAGTCAGGAGTGGGGGGGCATAATTAGACACGGTGCCAAGTTGCTTTACGCCTATGCAGAGGCAACTGTTCCGAAATTAACTGTGATAACGAGAAAGGCCTATGGCGGAGCCTATGACGTTATGTCTTCTAAACACATTCGAGGAGATTACAATGTTGCTTGGCCCACTGCAAGGTTGGCTGTAATGGGTGCCAGTGGAGCCGTCCAAATTCTACACAAAGGGCGCATTGATAACGCAGGAAACCCAGACGAGGAAAGGGCACGCCTGATAGAGGAATATGAGGAAACCTTCGCGAACCCCTACCAGGCTGCAGCGTTAGGCTTCATAGACGATATTATCGAACCCTCGGAAACAAGAAAGAAGTTGATATTAGCATTAAGGACAAACCTAGAAAAAATCGAAGAAAGACCAAAACGAAGACATGGCAACCTACCACTGTGAGATGGTGAAGATGATTTCTAGGGAAGAGAGGTTAGCAATCTGTATTGCGGCCCTGATCGTCGAAGAGGAGCAAAAAAACACAAGGATTCCAACTCCATTCAGAAGAAGAGGTCGACTTTGGGGCATTGCTCACAGAATAAGATCTTCAGAGGGGGTCAGGAGGGGATGACTAAAGTTAGGAAATTCACCATTAATGGTGAAGAAATCAGTGCTGAGATTGAGAGAATCGACGGTTTCCTAAGAATTAAAATTGATGATGAAGTGTTTGAAGTTCAAATTGAAGGGGCAACGGGTCTATCAAAACCAGCCAAGCCAAAGAGAACCAAAAGAGGCAGTAAAAACAGCGCTAGCGGTTCGGTATTTTCATCGATACCTGGTAAAGTGGTTTCGATAGACGTTGCCGTGGGAGATGCCGTACAAAGCGGCCAGACTATTCTAATTCTGGAGGCCATGAAAATGCAGAATGAAATTGTCTCTGGCATAGATGGTGTTGTCGTCGAGGTTAATGTCTCGGAAGGAGAAAGCGTTGAGGCCAATTTTCTATTGGCGAAAATTGAACCTGAACCACACGATTAAATCACAGGGTGTAATTTGCACACCATGGGAAGTTGCGACGTGGAAGGGTGCGGGGAAGAGGCTGACAAAATAAGCAGACTTTCTCCAGAAGGCTTCCTAGTCGGTACCGGCAATAAGGCATATTCATTCAGAGAGGCCTACAAAAGATTTCGATATTGCTCCCATCATCACGATGAATTAATGAAATCAGTCTGGTCCAGGGTTAACGAGAAGGGCGATAAGTCGGATGATCACGTAGCGCCAACTGCGATTTGATCATATAAGCCCTAAAGCGTCTTCAATTCTATTAAGCTCGGGTCCGGTAGTACCAGTTCCAGCGAGAACCGACTCGTTAGAGGCAAGGCATCCAGCTCCGACGTATGGTGATCCAAAACAGACCGTGCCTACCATCAAGGGCACTGAAAGAGCGTCGGAGATTAGGGATGCCTCAGATTCTGTGACATCAGGATGGGCGAGCACGCCTGAATCATTCACTACCAATGAAGACCCTACTGTGTCTTGGCCAGCAACCCTCACTCTCGTCGCTGGAACGCCTAGCACTTCAGAAATTATCTCGCATCCTGGGCCGGGTATGGTCATGCCTACCACTGCACCATGATTGTTACATGCAATAAGATTACCAGCAGCATTGACACCTGATTCCATTACGACAACCTCTCCGAATGAGGTGAGCTTGTCAAGATCAGATTCCGTTGCTATATCGGCCACCGCTATACCGTTTTTGTTTCCACGTAACAGGCTACCCAGTAGACTGGATCCCCCAATCGAGAATGGAGTCATTTCCATGTCAAACGTGTTTGAGAGCATCTCTTTGCAGTCGTCGTCAAGGGATATCGGGTGGAAAAGGACGTCCCCGACAATTGAGACATGAACCCCTACTTGTGGGTGGCCCAGGATATCTCCAGTAAGGGTAGTCATGTGTTTGCCTCTGGAATTTCAGAATTATGTGAGTGGAGTGTTGCGGGGATGAAGATGGGTGGCACAGCGACGAACGTTCCCGTGGGCTCTCGCACCACAGTACAG
>CEUJ01103599.1_pt1 | contig 54285 bp, 79 predicted proteins | sample 361531 | NCBI WGS metagenome assembly CEUJ01 (sample SAMEA2622842, study PRJEB7988) | marine metagenome | biome: marine biome (ENVO:00000447); feature: marine epipelagic mixed layer (ENVO:xxxxxxxxx); material: "saline water (ENVO:00002010), including plankton (ENVO:xxxxxxxx)" | depth 140 m | reverse complement strand
ACCACCACTAGTGAAACTCAAACCAATGTTGCTGGTGAAAAATTCGATCCGAATAATCCAACTGAGATGCAAACAAAGGCGTTGGATCTGAAAGGTCAGATGGATGGACCACAAAAACTGAAAGGTGGTGGTAGAGTTCAGCGTAATAAGAGAACCCTGCCAGGTGGCGGTAAGATAACACAATCCACTGGTAAGAGAGTTAAAGGTGCAGGAAAGGATACTCAGATGATTGTTGCTCAACCTGGTGAGGTTGTAATGTCTAAAGCAGCGGTCGATAAGTTTGGAGCACCATTCCTGCTTAATTTGAACAAATTAGGTGGAGGAACAAATAAACCAGACTTCAGTAAGTTCTCTGATCTCCAATTCGCTCAAGGTGGTGGTGTAGTTGGTGCTAAGGATTTTGATATGGAAAGAGTGATGCAAACTTTGAGGGACTGTTATATCACTCCTGATGACCTCGGACCTGCAGGACCAGATAATCCAAGAATTCAAAACGTAGCAAATTATCTCTACGGAATGGAGCAACTGAATACTAAAGGACTAGATGAGTTCCAGGTCATGGATTTGCAGGATGCGAAGAAGAGTTATCCTAAGATAGATAGGAATAGAAGAAGAAAGAATCCTCTCGGTGCCAATCCTGAAAAGAAGAAGGAAGCGGAGAAGAAGAAGGCCAAGGCAAAACCCAGACCGATGGGTCGCTCTGCAGCAAAGAAGAGAATGCAGGCGAAGAAGGAAGAGAATAAAGGTGAAGAAATGAAGGGACCTGATAATAAGAACAAGGTAGGTAGTGGCGCTGGTGCCCCATTTACGGGTGCTGTGCCTTCTAGTGCGACTACAAAACCCCCTTCACCTAGTGCTAAACCTGCTCCTGCAATGATAGGTAAAGGTAATTTGCCTCCTGCTCCAGCAGCACCACAACCAAAAGTCAATGTGGTTGGAGGAAGACTTGGAGGACCACCACCTCAAGACAAGTCTACTCCAGGATCTGATGGAAATAGAGATTTACCTACAGATTTTCCAGTATTCGAGCAAACAGAGACCAGAATGATGATGCTTGCTATCTATGGAATTACTGAGGTAGAATAAGATGGCAGTTAATTCTGAAAGATTTTTACCCTCAGGTCGCGGCGGAGCACTTGCAACAACAAAACCAACAGCAACTCTTGTTCCTTATAAGAAACCTGCTGGTGGAGACTTAGTAAAGAAACCTACTGAAGGTGATGGGGAAGATGAAAAATCTTCTTTAGAAGATAATGTTGCCGAGATTAGAGTAAAAACAAAGAAAATTGAGAAGATTATTGGACGAACTTTAAAGTTCAATAAGAAGACTCAAAAATTTGAAGCAAGACAAGCCGAAAAAGATAATCGAGCAAAAGAAGAGGATAAAAAAGAAAAGAAAAAAGGGAAAGGCATCAAGTTACCTAAGATTAAATTACCTAAAGTTGGTTTTTTTCAAAAGTTAAAGGATTTTTTTGGAACTATCCTTATAGGTAGATTACTATATCTTTTAGTAGATCTCGCTCCAAAAATTGCAGGAGTAGTTAAATTTTTTGAACCTATACTTAAATTTATTGGTGATGTGGTTGCTGGACTTGCAGATAAGATAGTAACTGCTATTACGTTTGGATATAAAGTAAAGGATAAGGTAGAGGAAGTAACTAAAAATTTATTTGGTGATGAAGGATTGGAGACGTTTAAATCCTTCCAAGGTCACTTTACCAAATTTATGAATTTGGCGTTGATCGCATTGATGGTTGCTGCGACCACTGCGGCAGATACTGGATATAATAGGGGTAGGGATCGTGGTGCTGGTAGAGATCTAAGTGGTAGACGCACCAGAAGATCCGTACAGCAGCGATACCGTAGGAGATTTGGGGATAGGAGATTTGCCGAAAGGTTTGGAAGAAAAAATTTAAGAAGATTAGATAAGGGTTCGAGTCTTGCATCGCGTGGATCAAGAGCAGCTCAAAGTGGAGCACAAAAGTTCGTTCAAAAGAGTGTAACTAAAGTTGCAGGTAAAGCTGTAGGTAAGATTGCTGGTAAGATTCCAATTGTTGGTCCACTGATCGACTTTGGTGTAAGAGCATTTATTTTAAAAGAACCTTTAGGTAAAGCAGCTGCAGGTGCTGTAGGTGCTGGAGTTGGTCAGGCACTAGGAACCTTCCTTGGTGGTGCTATTGGTGGTATTGTTGGATCTGTTGTTCCTTTTGTTGGTAATTTACTTGTCGGTGGTGCAGGTGCAACAATTGGTGGATTGATTGGTGGTGTTATTGGTGATCAGATTGGTGTCAGTTTATATAATGTTATCTCTGGCGGTGAAGATTCTGGCGCTGCAGGAGAAGCTGGTTTAGAAGCCAAGAAGAAGGGTGGAGTTGTTGGTGAGGAAGAATATGAAGATGAGATGAAGAAGAGGGCTAGAAATGCCAGAATTAAACGGATAATGCCTTCTAGAGACCAGCATATGACGGTCAATAAGGATGCAGCAAAAAAAGCTGAGGGTAAGAAGGGAAGTATATTTAATAGACTATTCTCTTTTATGAGTAATGTTGCCGAAAACGTTAGTCCATTTAAGAAGATTAAAGATGCTGTAAAAAAATTAAGATCAACGAACTCTAGCATTATCAGTAAGATTATGGCACTTGGTGCCGACCTTCTTGCAGGTAAGAAACCAGATAATAAAGCAATTAAAGATATAGTTGCATCTCTGGTCTCGTTTTTTGATGCTGCCGTTCCTGCACCAGTAAATCTAATTAGAAACCTACTGCAAAAGTTAGCAGGTGGTGGTTACATTATTGAAACTCCACAACAACAGAGGAAGAGGGTCAGAGGTTTAACCAGAATAGTTGAACAGAGTTTTTTAACTGAAGTTGGTAGAGATGCGACACAAGCACTTAATGTAATTAAAGGTATTGAGGGTAAAAAGCAAGAGGTTGCTACTGGTCCTAGATCTCCTACAACTGGAGGAACTAACCCTCTAATTCCTGGTGCTAGATTGCCCTCTGCTGGTGCAACATTAGCTGGTTCTGATAAATTAGCAGCTCTCACTGGTCAGTCTGGAACTGTTGCTTATAATGGCAGGGAGGGCGCTGCACTTAATATCTCATATAGTCCTTTTGCTGCTTCGGACCTTGCAGAACAAGCAGGTAGAGGTGGTATTGTAATCACATCTGGTAAGGGTTTTAGAAGAAGTACACAGTCAAACCACAAAGGATATGATGTTGGTGCTGACCCTGGAACGCCAATGTATGCATATTTGGATGGTGAAGTAGTTGATGGTAATAATGCACTTGGAGGAGCAAATGATGGTGGTTATGGATATTGGATTATGTGGAAGGATTCTGTACACAATGCATATCATTTCTTTGGTCACTTAGATAGACCTCCCGCTCTGAGTGTAGGTGCAAAATTTAAAGCAGGTGCATTACTTGGTAATGTTGGTGGTTCTGGTTCTGGTAGTTTGACAAGATACGCTCCTCACCTACATTGGGAGATAGCTAATTCTCAAGGTGCTTTTGGTATAAATGGTGGAAGTGGAACTTTAGATCCTGGTCAATGGATCAATACTCATGGGGCAAATAAAACCCCTACCGTTACAACAACTAATCCTACAAATGATGCTGCTGATGTTTCATCGCAAGCAGGATATGAACAGAATGGAACAGATGTGGTGGTAGTTGAGAAGGTTGAATATGTAAGAGTTAGGGTCGGTACGAATGCACGAGGTAGAGCCATATACAAAAATGTCCCTAAAGATCAACAAGTAGTCTCTCCTACTTGATTAAATAATAAGTAATCAATAGTTACCATGTCTACACCAAACGTAGCAGCAAAATCTGGAAATATCTCAAAATTAGAAATATTTTCAAATAAAGTTAATGAAAGTAAGGACATCTCCGCTGGTGTGGTTGAATGTGATTACTATGAGAGTATACTGGAACCAACAGTAAGATTCTCGATTTTGGTCGCAGATTCTGGACATGAAGTTGGTGGGGGATCTGAGGCGATATCAGCATTACAGTTTCTTAAGTTATCTGGATCAGAGAAAGTTCATTTAAATATTGAAGATGCTTATGGCAACAAACTAAAGTATGAGGATGATACTGCTCTCTATATTGAGAAAATAAGAAATATTAGCTCTTCTCAGAGTGGATTGATTTATGTAATTGACTTATTCTCAAGAGAAGCTGTTGCTAACGATTTGACTGCATGTGAAGTTTATCGTAGATTTGATGGTGAGATTAGTGCCACTGCATCTACAATTATTAGCGATATATTGAAGAGTCAAAAAAATATAGTATTAGATACCACTGCAAATAAGTTAAATGTCGAAGGTAGAGGAAAGAAACCTTTTAGATTGCTTGGAGAGATTGCTACTAGAGGAGTCTCTGCTAAGTCACAAAATAGTGCTGGATACTTATTTTATGAGACCTTTGATGGGTATAATTTCAGATCTATTGATAACTTATTCGATGATACGGATGCTACTAGGGCGTATATCTACAATAATAGTACGGAACTTCCTGTAGGATATGAATCTAAGATTGTTAGTTTTAATGCAGATCAAAGTATAAGTGTATCTAAGAATCTTAAATCTGGTGGATATGGTACAATATTAGAAACATCAAATACTTATTCTCACGTATTCAATACAAAAGCACAAGAGATAACAACTGAAGAGCAAAAAGTACATGGTGGTATTGAAGTTCCAGAATTAGCAAAGATTTTTACTGATCTATTCCAGAGCACGGTATCTAAAAGATTTACCAAAACAGATAATGTTGGCAATTTGCCTACAGGTTCTGTAGAAGAACAGGTGGATCAGGCAACAGAACCGAATCTAAAGTTGGATGAAGTCATACTGCAAAGTGCTATGACTTACAATAAACTATTCAGTTTAGAAATTGAAATTGTTATTCCAGGTGACTACACTATAAGAGCAGGAACTATCATCCATGCAGACTTCCCTCAAAAAGATGCTAAAATGGAAAAAGGTGAAGACTTTGATAAGGAGTTAAGTGGTCTTTATATTTGTGCGGATGTATGCACACACTTGACTCAAAGTCATACAATGACTAAAATGAGATTAGTCAGGGATTCATACGGCAGACAACCAAATAGAAGTACAGCGTCAACTCAAAGTCCTGTAACAACTGGGCAAGAAAGTCCAAAAGGTATATTTGGTTCTAAATCGTCTAACCCATTCTCCGAGTTTGGTAATACTGATCAGGAGATAGCACGAACCTTAGCTGCGGAAGAGAGAGATCTCGTTAACAGATGGAATAGTGGCACTTGGGAACCAAATGGCACTACTGATAGTGGTGGAAATGTTATTGATCGCACAAATACGGGTAAAGGTGAGAGTTATGACGTTGATTTAGATGCTGGATATGATGATCCTAACTTCAATCCAGATGATTATCTGGAATTATACTAATAAATAATCAATAACTCGATAAACCATCATGGAAAACATCGAAGCACACATCGAGAAGGATAAAGAGATTCTTCGAGATCCTACAACCAATCCACAAATGCGTCGTCACATTGAAGGCGAACTGCATGATCTGGAAGAGTATGTAGAAAATCACAAGAAAGAAATTGAAGCTGGAGATCATCATGATCCCACTTACTTAGAACTGTTCTGTGATCAGAATCCATCAGAACCAGAGTGTTTAGTATACGACGATTGATTTATCATAAATGTCTTTCATTCAGCATCCATTTTACGATAAAGGAAGGTCTTCCCTGTTTTGGGAAGGCGTTGTAGCACCCAGAGAAGTTTGGTCCAGGGACGACGAGCTTAAAGCTGATCGTGCCGAATTAAAAAACTGGGGATATCGTGTAAAGGTTAGAATAAAAGGCGTTCATTCTCCTGACAAAAATGTTCAACCTGATGATCAACTTCCTTGGGTTGTAATATCTTCTTCTAGTGCAGGATCTGGACATAAAAAAACTGGATTAACTCCAGGTATCACTCAAGGATCTCAAATCTTTGGGTTCTGGGGAGATCCTGCAAAAAAAGAAGATCCAATTTATGTCGGAACTATTCCAAATAATGACCAGATTCTTTTAACTAAGAATCAACCAAACAATAATGGATTCATTCCTTTTAGTGGATATAAGGATTGGGATCTTGTTGGTGGTTATTCTATTCCTGCTACACAGGGTAAACCGTTAGAAGGGTTTACTCATCCAAATATTATGTCACTTAGTGACAAGACGATGGTAAAGGAACCATCGTTCCCTTTATCTGTTCCTACTGAGTGTGATAAAACTAATTTGGGTGCTTTAGGCATCTATATGAAGGAACTAATACAAAAGATTGAGAGAGCTACGGACCAATTAAATACTTGGGAGACTGCTGCTCAAGGGTGGATTTCTGATAAGCGGCAGTGGATTCAAGAAAAAGCTTCTGAAGCATCTGAATTTATATCTCTCGGTCTCAAAACTTTATTCAAAGAAATTAGGAAGTTTGTTGAAGAACAAATCAACGAACAGACCAAAAAATTAATAGAACTAATTAACCCTCCAGATAGAGATAAGGCAAAGGTTGCAAAGGATGCCCTTATTGAACTGATTGTTTGTCTGTTTAATAAGATGATAGGCAACCTTAAATCAATGGTGGGTAATTTTCTCACAGATATGCTTGATAAGTATATCAATGTTCCTGCATGTGCAGTTCAGAACTTTATTGGTAGTCTTTTAGGTAATACTCTTGGTGCTTTAGCGGGTGCTATTGATTCAATTATCGGCAATATCTCTTCTTTACTTGGTGGAGCATTTAGTATTGCTGGATCTATCCTTGGAATCTTAGGACAAATTGCAGGATTCCTTGCTTGTGAAGAGAATCAAGAGTGTCCAGATACTAAAGAGTGGAGTATTTTTGATGGTGGATCTCCACCAATGGAATTGAATTTGGATTCAATTATCAACAGTGCAAAGCAACTTGCTGCAGATGCTACAAACCTGGTTGATATTGACAATCTTGCAATGATTGATTTTGATAATTTAATTAGTGATGCAACTTCTGCTGCAAGCAAGTGTAATGTTGGACCTGTATTCTGTGGACCCCCTACAGTTCAATTCTGGGGTGGAGGTGGATCTGGTGCTAAAGGAAATGCAATTATTAGTGCTGCAGGACAACTTTTGGGTATTGACTTAGTTGCTGGTGGATTGGGATATAAAAAAACACCTAAACTAAAAATTACAGATAATTGTGGTAAAGGTGGCGGAGTACGTACCCAAGTTGTAACTGCTCCAGATGGTGGATTTGATCCTCAAACTGGAGAACCTACACTTAAAGTTGTTCAGGTTGTTGTGAAGGATCCTGGTGGTGGATTTTTAACCAGACCAGACGGAGATCTTGGTGGTGATGGTAGAGTTTGGGCACCAGCAGATTGGACTGTAGTAAAAAGGGGAGATGGTAGATGGGAAAAATTCCCACCTGGAGGGGATAGTTCTACAGATATTAATTTAGGAGACGATGATACTTTAATTGCTCCTGGAGATAGAAGAATTCTTGAAGGTGGCGTTCCTGTCATCGGACCTGGAGGCAGAGTGACCCCAGGTGGCGGCGGCGGTCAGGGAGATCCTGATTCTGGAAGTAGACTTCCTAGTGGGGAGACTCAAGAAGAGAGATTGTCAAGACTTAGAAGAACAACTGTCATTCCTGGCACAGGACCAAATGGGGAAACAGAATTTGATGCCTTCCCAACTATGGATATTGGCAGTTATCCTACAATACTCTATTTGTGTGACATTAATATCGAGAATCATGGTATAAATTATAGTGCTGGTGACAAAGTTGTAATTGAACCAAGTAATGGGTCAGAAGTAGTTCCCACATTTGGTCCATTTGGTGTTCTTCAATCCCTTAGAATTGTCAAAGCAGGAAAAGGTTTCATTGAGAGACCTCTTATCTACATTGAATCTGAAACAGGTTATAATGCAGTATTAAAACCTGTCTTCTGTGTTGAGAGGATTGGTGATGATAAGGATGGTGATCTGCCAGACGATGTTATTACGAATCTTATTGGAGTTGTGTCTGTAGTTAATTGTGTTGGTATTGTTGCCAACCCTGAATTTGCTGGATATATTAATGGAAAACCATACTTCGGTCCAACACATCAACATAGAGGTGTGAAGATGCTGGGTGCTACACATACAAGAAATCCTCATCCACTTGTATGGGATAGTATTGCTGAAAGTTTGGCTAATTATGACAGTAGATTCAGATGGTCAGGTGGTCAGATACTGACTGTTCTTGGACCTACAAGACCAACTGGAGCACAGCAACCAACTGCGTCTGATACACCAACCACGGGTCAGACAGTTGTTTCTAATGCATACCTTGGTGATGCTGCAAATACTGATGGAACTCCAAATAATATGGGCACAGTTCTTCCTAATGCAAATGTTGGGTCACCAATGCAGGCAACTCCTCCTGCTGCTCCACCATCACCAGCGCCTCCTTCACCTGCTCCAGCACCACCGAGTGCTCCTTCGCCAGCACCTCCGTCTGCGCCACCACCATCACCTCCAACGCCACCACCACCATCTCCACCACCATCTCCACCATCTGGTGGCGGCGGATATGGCGGCGGATACTAATAGGTATAATAAAAAATGTCACCAAAGATTCATAACCCAATAGAACTGGGCAACGACTTCGGACATATTAAGTTTGGGCATATAACTCCAAAGTATGAATATGCTGGAGTTATAGTCCGCAATGGACATCCTGGTATGTCTGCTGAACATTATATGATGCTCATGTCATCTGGTACGATGGCAGGAGGAACAATCAATAGGTGTCCTGGAGTCTATCAGATTCATTGTGGTGAAGATCCTGTGGATGATACTTCCATGGTGATAAATGCCGCGAGAGGTGATATAATACTTAAAGCACCGAAGGGAAGAATTAGATTAGATGCTAGAAATATTGATATAAAAGCGACTGGTCCTAATAACCAGAGTGGACATATTAATATTGAGTCTAATGAAAAGATTACCATAAAATCTAAAAATATTGAGATTGATGGTGATGCGGTTGCTAAATTTTTATCATCTGGTACATGTGAACTGGTTGGTAATGCTGCGCTTAATTTTTACGGTGGATTAATTGATTGTGCTGATTCTGGAACAACGGTTAAGGCTTCTAAAGGAACATCTGCATTTGAGAGTCAACAGAGAGGAGGAGGATTTCTATAATGAAAGTACCTGATTTAGAAGTTAAAAAGACGTTATATGTTGGTGAGGGTGACCCCACCATGGTTCTTGGTAAAGGACCACTTCAAATTAGAGGTGGTGCTTTTCTTGAAGGTCCCATGGTTGTTGGGGATATTCCACCATTTTTGACAGCAACTGTCATGATTGGTCCAGCATCAAACGCAGATATTACAGTACCTCCACTGATTCCTGGTGCTCTTTGTACAGGAATTAATAACCCATATTCTCTTGCTGTTGATGGTCCAGCAGCATTTTTAGGTGTTGTAGATGCTGCTCAGAATATTAATGCTGGAGGTGACATCACCGCTCAAGGTGAAGTTAAGTCTCGTTGTGGGGTTCATATTCTCTCAGCAAAGAAGAATTTTGACATTCCTCACCCAACTAAAAAAGGTTGGAGATTACGTCATACCTGTCCTGAAGGACCAACAAATGACGTATACATAAGAGGTAAACTGAAGAATCATAATACTATTGATCTTCCAGAATATTGGAAAAATTTGGTAGATTCAGATTCAATTACTGTCTCTATTACTCCAGTGGGAGGTCATCAAAGTATTGTTGTTCAAAAGATTGAAGATAATAGAGTCTTCCTTGACTCTGATAAACCCATTAACTGTCATTATCATGTCTATGGTGAACGTATGGATGGGGAGAGACTTATTTCAGAGTACGAAGGTTCAACTCCTGCAGATTATCCAGGCAATAATGATGAGTATTCAGTATCTGGATATCATTACGACACGAAGAGGTAATTATGCCCGAATTTGTAACAGAAATAAACGGCAGTCCTGCTTGTGACGGTACATGGAGTGGTGCTCCCACTAGTGATTGGAGATTTCCTATCTATCCATGGACTGGTGATAACGACTATCCAGCAGACGCATGTCCTCTGAGGACGCATAACTTTATTGAATGCACTGATTTGAAGTGGGCAGGAGGAATCTTGTCTGTAAAAGCACCGATTTGGGATGCAAAGAAATCTTTTGATATCTCTCACCCAACTAAAGAAGGTCATAGACTGAGATATATTTGTCTTGAAGGACCAGATGCAGAGGTATACTTTAGGGGCAAACTTGTAAACGAGAATTACATTCAACTTCCAGAATACTGGAAGGATCTTGTTGACATGGAGACTTTGGGTATTACATTGACTCCTAATGGTCACTGGCAAGAACTGTTTGTTGAGAAGGTTGAATGGGGGTCTAGAGTCTCTATTAAAAACAATGCGGGCACAGCAATCAACTGTGATTTTGTTGTGTATGGTGTTCGTAAGGATGTTACCAAGAACATTTCAGAGTATCAGGGGTTGACACCACTGGACTATCCAGGCGATAATAGGGAATATAATATCAACGGCAAATGACCTACAAGGTACATGAAGCATTCCCTCTGATGGTTTATCAGGGGGAGGTGGAGTGTCACGACCTTATCAAAGAGCATCTTGATGAACTCCGTGACTATTGGTTTAATGGGTATGAGAACGAGAGTCCAGAATATTCTGGTAGGATCTTTGCTCATCAAAAAGAATGCTGCAAACCATTCTTCAAAGAACTAAGAACTCATATTGATAATTACTTTGACTGTATGATCGTTGATCATTCAAAGTTGGATTATCATATCATCAAGTCGTGGGTTGGATACCACAAAGATAATGAGACTCCATCAGTCAAACCTCATAATCACAATGCTTCTGATTTGAGTTTTGTGTATTATTTGAATACTGATTCAACTTCGGATAAATTCTGTGTTGCACAAGAGAAGAATCCGAATGAGTGTGTTGGTGATCTCTTCTCCACAGCGATTCAAAGGAATCTGATCGGTGGATACAATAAGTACAACTGTAATGTTTATACCATTACTCCCACGGAGGGCACGGTTGTGATCTTCCCAAGTAAGATTGGACACTTCACTCAGCAGTTTGCTGATCGTAAGGGAGAGCGTATTGTTATTCCTGGTGATGTCAGAGTTACACTCAAACCTGAGAACCCAGATTACCATCAAGGATCAACGCATCCTTCTCAGTGGCTGGAACTTTGAGTAGTTTGTCTGGATCTCCAAATAAATAAAAGAAAGGTTATAAAGATTTATGGCAGTCACAACTGAGGAACTGAGGGAGGAGAGGGATCAACTGGAAGGGGTCCTTTCTAAAATACCAGTTAAAATTGCCAAAACACAAAAGCATCTTGACAAATTTACTTTACCTTCTGTTGAATCTCAGCAGTTGGCAAAGAATACTATTGATGCTGCAAATGAAGTAAAGCAGAGTATCCAGAGTCTCGGTGGTAACACTGGATTATCAACGTCTCTATATGGCACTAGCACATCAAATATAACCAGTAAGTATGGATCTATGGTTAGTGGAGTAACTACCTCTACTGGTGCTGAGCTGGGAATTTCTGCACTTGGATCCGCAGTGATTGCATACGGAACTATAAAGAACGATGTTATAAAAGGATATGATTATCCAAAAATATCTGGCGGAGATTATAGTGATGACGCCACCGTATTTGTAGGTGAGGGATACTATACAGTAACTAATAGTAATATTGGTGTTGGTAGAAGCACCAAATATTTTCAAAATGGTGGATCTGATATTGGAGTTGTGTTTGATATTAATGTGGATGTGACATCTTTGATATCACAATATAATGCTGGTATATCTACAGTCGTTAATCAATGTAGTGTTGCAACTGAGAACCAAGAATTGAAGATGGAAGCACAGTTTGAAATGTGGGGATTGGAGAGACAACGAGTAACTACGACACAGAAATTGAACGAGGTTAAAGCAGCTCTGGTTGTTGTTGAAGATCCTGCTTATGGTGGTCCTTGGTAGTTGACTTTTGAGAGACCATACATTATAATATAAAAGTAATCAGTTGAGGGGTCGCCCAAGTCTCAGTCTAGATCTCTTGCAGATTACACTCGCGGAGTTAGTTCAGCGGTAGAACGCTATCCTTCCAAGTTAGATGTCGTCGGTTCGATTCCGATACTCCGCTTCCCCCTAAAGGGGCAATCATTACAAAAAGTCTATGCGTCCAGAAACACGTAAATCAATGGAAATGTTATGGTCAGCAAAGTGGAACTTGCCAACGGCAGCAGCACATGCTAACCTTAGCAACAAGGAGATGAAAATTACTTTTAATGAGTATTGTCATTTCCATCCTCCTACTTGGGATCTAAAACTTGAAGAGGAGTGATTCTTTGGGAGTGTGGCGGAATCGGTAGACGCACCAGACTTAAAATCTGTTGGGAGTAATCCCGTGGGGGTTCAAGTCCCCCCTCTCCCATCGGGAAGGAGTACAAAAGATCTCTATGTAGAAAGAGCGCCTTCCCTTAAAACTAAATATTAGGAAACGGTAACAGTATGAGTATGAAGCTTAAGCTTAATAAAGCATACTGCTGGTATGATCCCATGGAACTAGGATCTCCAGAACGAATAGTTAAGATGTACTTTATAAATGGCATACCATTTACCTGGGATGAACTGACAGAAGCAGAAGAGGAAAATAATTCCTGTAAGATTGCTGCTGATACACACAAACTTCGTTATACCCCAGAGTTCTTATTCCAGTCTTCTGGATATCTAGTGATGGAAGAATGCCATCCATGCTTTTTTGAACTAGAATTAGAAAATCCAGAGATGCTTGCAGAGATTGATGAGTCATGAATTACAGTAGAGAACCACATGCAATGTTCTCTGTACCTTTTTTTGTTGAGCAAGTTGATCTAGATAGGATTAAATTTAATGACAATCCTACTTTTGCTCCATCATTTTTGTGTGGAGTGAACTCAAGTCTCTCTGGAGATTCTTTAACTGATGAATCATATCAGTACTTGGGATCTATAATCTCAGATTGTATTGGTCAATTCTCAGATAAATCTTTTTCTATTGGACAAGTATGGAGGAATGTGTATAAAAAAGAGGATTGGCAAGATCCTCATATTCATTCTGGTGCTCAGTGGAGTTTTATCATATATGACACTGTTCAATGTTCCAAAACAGTATTCATGAATCCTGCCAGGAAGGAATACATGAATCAATGGGGAATGTATGCCAATACTATTCCTATGGACTTTATTCCACAGATTCCTCCTGGTGGAATGATAATATTCCCTTCCTGGGTAGAGCACTTTGTAATGTCTGGCAATGAAGGAACAACAATATCGGGTAACATCTACCTTGTGGACCCACCAATGGGGTCACAATAACTGCCCTTGTAGCTCAGTGGTAGAGCAGGGCTTTTGTAAAGCTCAGGTCGTCTGTTCAAATCAGATCGGGGGCTCTTATGTTTGACGCACAAATTCACAATTATGACTCTGATAAATATCGCTTCCGTGATATTATATTGAAGTCTATTCAAAAATATTATCCAGATGTAGTTGATCTGGAGTATCTCCACGAAGTTGTGCCATACAAATTAATTGGAGATTTAGTTAAAAAAATTGGTAAGGATATTGCGGACACGGAATTTTATCAAAGATTTGATGAATTAATTGCAGAGAAAGTTCTTCCTTTATTACCAACGGATGTTTTAGTTCAGAGGTTTGGTAATATTAGAATAACTGTTCCAGATCAAGATAAGGTTGGTACTGTTCTTCCATTCCACCAGGGTCAATGGGTTGGTAATGGTTTGGGGTTGAGAACGATATGGTTACCTTTTACTGATGCATATGAATCAAATTCTCTACAGATACTTGACATAGAGAAGAGTAGATGGATTACTGAGGGTTGTCTCAAAGAGAACTGGAATTATCAGAGATTCCAACGCTTTTGTTTAAATCATTGTAAACCTGTTAATATAACTCAGAATCAGTTTTTGCTGTTCACTCAAGAGCATATTCATGGTGCAGTTCCTAATAGAACTGGTAAGACTAGGATAAGTATTGATGTTAGAGTTTTGTTGAGGGATGGACAACCTCATAGAAAATGGCCAGGAGCATACTTTAGAATCCTTGGCGACACAGATATTCAGTCAAGGAGGGTTCCCATTCTTGATCATGAGAATGTGGTTATGTATGCAGAATATGAGGGATTTAAAACTCAATACATAGATTTATACTTCCAGACATTGACAGTAAAAGAATACTGCAATAGAATGGGATATACATTCCCTCACCAGACAGGAGATAATGAGGGAAGAAATCATGTGTATTTGGAATATTTGATCAAACAAGGTAATGTTGATCATATACTGATGTTCAGTATATTCTCTCTACCCGATGACAAGGAAAGGAGAGATCATATTATGGAATTGGCTTTATCGTTTAGAGTTAAACTCCACTTTGCTAATGAGGAGTTTGTTCTCGATAGTCAAGATAACTTGGATAAGATTGAATATATACGCAATTTTACCAACGATTGGAGCAACCCAACGCATGAAAATAAATCTCTGGTATTCTGATATCATGTCTCAGTGGAGATGGACATTATGTACTGAGAAGCATAATTCATCTCATCCATCGGAACAACATTCTGGTCAAAGACCATTCCTTAGGGATGCAATGAATGATGTTGCCAATACTGTGGAGTATATTTTGGATGCAAAAGAGAATGAATAAATAAATCATAGCAAAAGCATTTGTAGGAATAAAATGGGTCTTAGTCGCTTAGATAATTTCCTCAAGAATAGTAAAGGTGATATCCTTTACGTTGATCCTTCTAGTATTGACTCTACAGATAGTATTGAAAACCAGGGTAACTCCCTTGTCAGACCCTTCAAAACTATCCAGAGAGCACTCATAGAAGCAGCGAGATTCTCTTATCAAAAAGGTCTGGATAACGATAGGTTCAGTAGAACAACTATTATCGTTTATCCTGGTGAGCACCTTATTGATAACAGACCTGGATGGATTCCAGTACACGATGCTCCAATAGCAGGAGACAATTGGTTAACTCGTAGCGGATCTACATCAAATGATCTAACTCAATTTACGTTAGATACTAACTTTGATATTAATGATCCACAGAATGATCTTTATAAGATGAATTCTGTCTACGGTGGTGTGATTCTCCCCCGTGGTACATCTATTGTTGGTATGGACCTTCGTAAAACGAAGATCCGTCCGATGTTCGTTCCTGATCCTTCTGATGCTGATATTGAACGGACCTGTCTCTTCCGTGTAACTGGTACTTGCTACTTCTACCAGTTTACCTTCTTTGATGCTGATCCAAATGCGTCAGTATTCAGAGACTATAGTACAACCAAGGTTGTTCCAAACTTCTCTCACCATAAACTTACTTGTTTTGAGTATGCTGATGGTGTAAATCCAGTTGGATTCAATGATAGTTTCTTAAATTATACATCCACAAGAACTGACCTGGACATCTTCTATGAGAAGATTGGTCTGGTATTTGGTCCTTCTAGTGGAAGAGATATTGCTCCAGACTATCCAGACACTGGTCTTGACATTCAAACCAAGATTGACGAATTTAGAATCGTTGGATCTAAAGGCGAGAACGTTGGTATCAATAGTATTAAAGCAGGTGATGGTGTTAACTCTAGCACCACTATTGAAGTTGAACTGACTGAAGCTATTGGTGGTCTTGATGTAGATACTCCTATTAGAATTGAGGGTGTACCTACAGGTGGATATAATGGTTCATTCGTAATTAGTGAGGTCCAAGGACCGACCAGAATTAATTATGAAGTATCTACTCCACCAACAAACGCACTTCCATCTATTGTTGCGGGTGCTCCAACGCTCAACATTGTTGTTGACTCGGTAACTTCTGCATCTCCATATATCTTTAACTGCTCACTCCGTTCTGTATACGGTATGTGCGGTCTGCATGCTGATGGTAGCAAGGCAGCTGGATTTAAGTCCATGGTTGTTGCCCAGTTTACTGGCATTGGACTTCAAAAAGATGATAATGCATTTGTAAAATATAATGCAATCTCTGGTGTATATGAAGATTCTACTGCTGTAAGTAACTTACACACAGATACCTCTGCTGTATACAAACCAGATTACGAAAACTTCCACATCAAAGCATCGAATGATTCATTCTTGCAGTTGGTGTCTGTGTTCGCAATTGGATATGCGAATCACTTCATTGCAGAGTCTGGTGGTGACCACTCTGTTACAAACTCTAACTCTAACTTTGGTGCAAAAGCTCTTGTCTGTTCTGGATATAGAGATGATGCATTCCCAAGAGATGACACAGGATATATTACTCATATCATTCCACCCCAAAAACTTGATGGGGATGAAGTAACAATTGAATTTGCATCGATTGACGTACAAAAAACAATTGATGTTGGCAATGATAACAGATTATATCTCTACAATGAGATTAATCAGAATGTCCCACCAAATTCTGTTCTTGAGGGATATAGAATTGGTGCAAAGGTAGATGACAAACTGAAGGTCATTATTAACGAAAATAATGTACCTTCAACTAAAACTGCTGAAATTATCATGCCAGACACCCAAGGAACGGGTGTCTTTGAAGTAACCTCCAAAAAACTATCTACTGTTGGTAGAACTGCTATTGGTATTAATAGCGTTACCTCTAACATCTTTACTTTAACTGAACCTCACCAGTTTAATTCTGGTGAATCTTTACGTATTCTTAGTGATGATGGTGAACTGCCAGATGGTCTTGACCATAACAGAGTTTACTATGCTATCACTGCAGGTATTAACAGTGACCAGGTTAAACTTGCACAGACTCTGAATGATACTATTAGTGCGTCTGCCGTTACTGTAAACAGTAAAGGTGGTATTCTTCAGATTGAATCCAGAGTATCTGATAAAAAATCTGGTGACATTGGACACCCAATTCAGTATGATACTACCTTTAATCAGTGGTATGTCAATGTAAATGATAACAACGACATTTACAACACTGTAGTTGGACTTGGAACAACTGTTCTTGGTGAAGCAACACCAAAAACCTTTATCAGCAGAACACCAGATAATAGAGGTCTAGAAGACACTACTTACAAGGTAAGATATGTTGTACCCAAGGATTCTACTGTTCTTGGCAGACCACCAAAAGATTCATTCGTACTTCAAGAATCTAGTACTACTGTTGGATTCACAAATAATGAAGTAGCTAAATTTAAAAATGTTAGCCCAGTAGTTCTCTCAAATACATCTGAGATTAGAAACCCAAGATTTATCTCTGGCACTGAGTGGGATGCAATTGTTGGTATTGCAACAATAAAAACAGAAGTTCCTCACGATCTGTCTGTTGGATCTAAGGTTAAAATTACAAACATTGTATCTACTGCCAATACAACTGGTCTTGGTAATACTGGATTTAATGGTGTCTTTAATGTCACAGCGACTCCAACTAGAAAGTCATTCAGTGTTGGATTGAGCACTAATCCAGGAACATTTAGCAATAACGTTAACTTCAGAACCACTGATCTTCCTAGATTTGAGCGTAAAGAGTTTAATACGACTCTGTTTGTTTATAAGAAGGATGAGATTCAGGAATATATTCCTAATGCAAAAGATGGTGTTTATCACCTGACCCTGATCGCTGCGGATTCTCAACCACAGGTTGCACCATTCCAAAATCTCAGGTATTCTCAACCACTTAAGAATCTATTCCCTCAACTTGATAGAGATAATCCTACCTCTGATCCTGAGCAAACCAGAACATTTGCTCTGCCTACTCCTCTTGGTCTGACTGAGGTCAATAATCCTAAGAATAGTCTTACTAAAGAGGTTATCAATAAGAGAACTAGAGACTACGTATCTGGCATTAATGTAGTTGAGATTTTATCTTCTTCTGGAATTGCCCATACTGTCACCACATCTGGAGACCATGGTCTCAACTATATCACTAAGGTTGGTATTACTAGTGTTGGTGCAAATTATGGTGATGGATCTGGTAGTGTTCAAACTCTGTACAATGCAAGTTTAGTTGGATTTGCTGGTTCTACTACTGGTAAGTTTGCTACTGCAAACATTGAGATTGACGCTTCTGGTTCTATCTCAAACATTAAAATTGTTGATGGTGGTTCAGCATATGGTATTGGTAACACTCTTGCTGTTGTCGGTGTGGGTACAACCACTGGACACATCAGAGGTTATGTAACAGTTGAGCACATTCATAATAGTATTAATGATGTAATTAGAATTGATGGAATTAGAGATGATAGATTTGCAGACTACAACAATCTCTATAGGGTTACAAGTGTACCAAATGAAGTAGATATTAACGTTGCATCTGCTAGTACCGTTTCATATAGAGAACAGTTTGCTGCTCCTGCTGCAATCACTGGTATTAATACCAATGGACTGACTCAAATTAGTTCTACTGTTCTCTCTGATACCACTGCATATTTGACTGGTGATGCAATTGGTATCAGTTCGATCACCTACGATAATATCTCTGGTATTTCTAGTATTACTACCGCCGATTCTCACGGTCTTTTGGTTGGTAATTCCATCGTTATTGGTGGTGCAGGCAACAGTCTAATCGATGGTCACTGGAGTGTTGATACTGTTTACAATGTTAATAGCATTGCGGTTAAGATTGGTATTGGTACAACCACAGTTACTCCAACTGGTGGTGGATTTATTTACAGAACAGGTGTTAATGCTCAAGCATCTAAGATTGACTTTGCAGATGAAGCAGCATCTTCTAGACTCGTACCAACCTATGCAGGTATTACGACAACAATTGCAACTGCTTTAAATGATCCTACACTTGATACTCTGACTGTTACTAATGCATCTCACATGGGATGGGATGTTGGTGATTATCTCGTTCTTAATAATGAGATCATGAGAATCAGAGAGACTGTTACTAGTGATACAGCGATTGATGTATTCCGTGGACTCTTTGGATCACAAAAACAATCCCATGCAGTTGGATCTGTTGCAAGGAAGGTTAAATTTGAACCAGTTGAATTTAGAAGAAATTCAATTATTCGTGCATCTGGTCATACTTTTGAATATCTTGGTTTTGGACCTGGTAACTACTCTACTGCTCTTCCAGAGAGACAGGATAGACAGTTTAAGCAAGTAGAAAGACTGTTATCTCAGTCGATCTCGATCAACGCTGGTACGCCATTCTATAATGGTCTTGATGACCAGGGTAACTCTTATACTGTCAACAAGTTCACCAGTGGTACTACTGGACAAGATCTCCTTACCAATGCACCAGTTCCTACTGTAACTGGTGAAGATATTACTAGTGATAGTGGTGCAGTTGGATTTGATGTAGATCAAACTGAGCAACTGTCTGTTACCAGAGGCATCAAGGTTGATGGTGGTAAAGATAATGTCATCATCTCTCAGTTCAATGGTCCTCTGATCGTTAACAAGAAACTGACAGTTAATGATTCTCTGGAAGGTAATAGTATCCTCTTGCAGGGTAACCAAACTATTGCTAGAGAATATACTGTTGGTATCTCTACACCACAAGTTGCTGGTAACGTTGGTAATGTTGTCTTCGATGCAGAACCAGATTCTGGCGGTGAACTTGGTTGGGTTTACACTAATGATAATAACTGGAAGAAGTTTGGTCCTATTCAGGCAAATCCAGACAACTATTATGTTGGTCTCTGGAGCGGAACATTCCGAGGTGATGGTTCTGGTCTGACAAACGTATCTGACGTTTGGGTATTTGACGGCGTTGGTGTCTCTACCACAGCTCAGATTGGTATTGAGACTACATCTGCAAAACCAGGATTCTCTCTTTATGCTGCTGGACCTGTTCTCTTTGAGAACAACGTTGAATTTAGGATGGATTCCTTAACATGGAATATTCCTAATGGTTGGATTGTTGAGACAGGCATCAGTACCTTTAACCAACAGGTCAACTTCAATACAATCAATGCAGTTGGTGTATCTACATTCGTATCGAATGTTATTGTTACCACTGATCCTGCGGTTACCAATGACGCTACAGATAATGACGGTAACTTTATCAGATTCGTTCAAACTGACCCCGCACTAAATGCCGCTTACGGTTACGGTGGAATTAAGTTTGAAGGTAATGATATTGGTAACACTGGTGAGCGTGGATACATCAAGGGTGCATCTGAGGGTACTTCTGGACAGTTTGCTCTGGTCTTTGGTACAATGGAGAACGGAGTCTCTAATCCTCAAGAGAGACTTAGAATCAATGCTGCTGGTAATGCAACATTCTCTGGAACTGTTACTGCAAACTCTGACGAAAGTCTCAAGGAGAACGTTGTTGGAATCACAAACGCATTAGATAAGGTTCTTGACCTTAGAGGTGTTTACTTCAACCGTATTGGTAAGAATTATGATGATCGTGAGATCGGCGTAATTGCACAAGAAGTTGAGAAAATTCTTCCAGAACTTGTTAAGGAAGGTCCTGATGGAACTAAATCAGTTGCATACCAGAATATGGTTGCGGTTCTGATTGAGGCAATCAAGGAGCAGCAAGAACAGATCAATGAATTGAAAGATCTTATTAAGAATGTCTGTATAGCGGAGAGGTTGGATAATCTTTGATGTGGAGAATTTGGGCGAAAGCGCTAGGAACAAAGGAGGGTAAAGATGACCGAGAGGCAGACTATATTGCTATCATACGGACTCTTATACTCCTTTGTTACTTTGTTACTAATATCGCTATTGTTGCCAACGCAGTAAGACACTGGGATGATCAGAGTCAGGAATGCATAACACATTCGATTGAGGGGTAGATTCTACCCCCTTTTTTATGATATAATACTCGTATCGACCACAACACATAAACACGGTCGATGTTTAAAACCTTAAATTTAGCAAAAACATAGGAGGCTAAAATGGTATTTAAGGAATTGCTTCGAGTCTATGAATGTTATGAAAACAAAGTAGATGAAAAGACAAAGGAGTATTTAAAAAGTTTTGGAACGGTAGACAATCCTCCAGATGGTCTTCCTCTTATGGAGGACGTAATTGAAAAGTACAACTCTGGAGAGATTGCTGAGGGATCCACCGTCATATGTTCTGGTAGAGTTGGTGATCTCTGGAGTGACCCTACTTACAATCGTATTGAAGAACTTCGATATAGTAATCAGAAACGTCACATCGAGAGTCGTAATGGATTCTCGCATGACGCAGCAGATACTCTGTCCGCATATTGCCGACCCGAACTTAATGTCGTATTGACTAAGGGGAACAATCGTGCATCTAAGCGATATGCTTGTGGACGTAATACTGAAGATAGAGTTGTTATTTCTTTGAAACTTCACCGTAAGAATTCATCTTACCAAGAAATGATTCGTATTGAGTCTTTGGATCATAATACTGATTGTAATTATCGCACCAATCAAAGTGGTGATGATAAATTTAAGTCTGCTTATTATGCTGAAGAAGAGTGGGCAGTAAATCTGTTCAAATATCTTGAACCATTTGGTATTGGTATTGCTGGAACTCTGAATGATGCTAAGTTTGTGTGTCCCTCACATTCTTATCTAAGCGCGGCAATTCGTCTTGCTGGTCGTGAGTACACCAGCAAGTATCTTACCGCATTTACAAAATGGGAATGTGACCAGGAAGTTCAGGGTAATGCTACTGTAGCAGGTTCTCTGTTCTTAAAGACTTTTCACACTTATATTGAAGATGTGGATAAGAAGAATGATATTGATTCATTCTCTGAGATGATGAAGTGGTTCTTTACTGAGTATGGTCCCGCTGTTCAAGTAGTTGATCCTGATGCAAAGAATCTTGAACAATCTGATATTGTTCAAGGTAACGGTGTTTACAAGGGCAATGAACCTGCTATCGCACGTTTTGTCTTCCTTTATAATGATTTCTGTCGAATTAAACGATTGAAGTTTAAGGGAACTCAAAAGACTGCTATTCCATTTGAAGGATCTGATAGCACTGCTTGGAATAAGTTTCTTGCAGATTCAAATCCTTTAATGAAGCCAGCATTAGGTGGACTTGCGACCACTAAGTTTTTCTGATAAAATAAATTAGACCTTGTGTTTTAAATATGCCCTGGTTGAGTCTTGCTATATTGTTCCCAATCGCATGTTCTCTCGGCATCTTCTTCCTTCCTGAAGGTAATAGAGTTGTTCGATGGTACGGATTGGGAGCGTGTTTAATTACGTTCATCATCACGGTGGCAGGGTATATCAATGGATATGATCCTTCTATCAGTGGTCTTCAGATGGCAGAACGGATCTCGTGGGTTCCTTCATTGGGACTCACCTGGTCTGTAGGTGCGGATGGTTTGTCAATGCCCCTCATTCTGCTGACAAGTTTTATTACTAGTCTTGCAGCACTTGCTGCTTGGCCAGTCACATTCAAACCTAAACTGTTCTACTTCCTGCTGCTTCTGATGGCAGGTGGTCAGATCATGGTCTTTGCAGTTCAAGATTTGATCTTGTTCTTCTTGTCATGGGAACTGGAACTTGTTCCTGTATATCTCATGATTGCAATCTGGGGAGGTAAAAATCGCCAGTATGCTGCCACGAAGTTCATTATCTACACTGCAGGAAGTTCTCTGTTCATTCTTCTCGCTGGATTGGCGATGGGATTCTGGGCAGGTGGTGGTGCTCCCAACTTTGAGTACACTGCTCTGATGCAGCAAGGATTCCCAAAGAACTTCCAACTCTGGTGCTATGCAGGATTCTTGATTGCCTTTGGTGTCAAACTCCCTATCGTACCAGTTCATACTTGGTTGCCTGATGCTCATGGTGAGGCAACTGCACCAGTTCACATGTTGCTGGCAGGTATCCTTCTTAAGATGGGTGGATATGCACTTTTGCGATTCAACTGTCAACTGCTGCCTGAAGCACACGCGGTGTTTGCACCGCTTCTGATTGTCCTTGGCGCTATCAATATCATCTATGCAGCACTTACTTCGTTTGCACAAAGGAATCTTAAGAAGAAGATCGCTTACAGTTCTATTAGTCATATGGGATTTGTTCTCATTGGGATTGGTAGTTACAGTGCTCTCGGCACCAGTGGTGCCATGCTTCAGATGATCAGTCATGGTCTGATTGGTGCATCTCTGTTCTTCCTTGTGGGTGCTACCTATGACAGGACACATACCCTCCAACTTAATGAGATGGGTGGTGTTGGTCAGAACATGCGGGTCATGTTTGCTCTGTGGACGATGTGCTCCATGGCATCTCTTGCTCTCCCTGGTATGAGTGGATTCGTTAGCGAACTAATGGTATTTGCAGGATTCGCAACTGATTCCATGTATGCGCTACCATTCCGTATAGGATTGTGCGCTATTGCTGCTATTGGTGTGATTCTGACTCCGATTTATCTTCTCTCCATGCTACGCGAGATCTTCTATGGTAATCCAAATAAGGAACTGGTGTCACACACCAATCTTGTGGATGCAGAACCTCGTGAGGTCTATGTCGTCAGTGCTTTGCTCGTTCCTATCATTGCGATTGGTCTATATCCAAAGTTTATGACGGATGTCTACAAGAGTTCTATTGATGCTCTTGTTGCCCGCGATTCGGCACCATTGATTCGTGATAAGGCAGCGCCATTTACGGTGAGGTACACTGCACCAACTGTATAAGTGGCACAGGGGGCAATGCCCCCCTTTTTTATGGGTTATAATTACGGCATACAACAATCTTCGCATTCGTGGCTCTCGTAAACATCTACTTCGATACTGCCGAAAACATCACTGTACCATCCTTCAACGTTGGTCAGACTCGCTTCGCTTGGGAGCATCGGCATCGTGGAAGTGATTATGGTAAGGCAAACCAGCGTGGTGCTCAATTTGAATCCAAGTACATTCGCTGCCGTTGGTGGGAGGATGTATCTACTCGTGATGATGGTCATGATGGTGGTCACGATAAGATTATTCATGCATGGTTGGACAAACAAGTTGGTATTAAGAGACTTGGTGCTAAGAACTCTGAGACTTTTGAGTACGATCCAAAGCGATATAACTTGGACATCATCGGTGAGATGATCCATGAGAAGTTCTTCTCAGGGAAGGAGAAGGTGTATGAAGAATTTAAACCACGTCCATATCAGCAGAAGTTCCTCAATAAGATTGCATGGTGTACTAGTAACGAGTTCCTGCTGTTCGCTAAGTGCCGTGCAGGCAAGTCTGCAATGGTCTTGAAGCACATTGTCGATACCAACTATAAGGTATCCCTGGTTTGCTCCCGTCAGAAGTCTCCTGAGGGGTCCTGGAAAAAGGATTCAAATAAGTACTTCCCTTCAGTTAAGTACGTCTCTCTCAAAGATCCTGGTTGGGAGACCTTCCTTGAATACTGGAGTCAACGTGATGTAAATGTTGTTCTTTGGGGTACGGTTCAGACTTGCTTGAAGCGTCTGGACAAGATCAAGAATGTTGACTTTGTTGCTTTTGATGAGGCACATATTGGCGGCACTGCTGATCAGTTCGTCAAACTGCGCGAAGAACTTGATACTCGTATTTGCTACATCTCTGGAACTGCTCATAAACTTTGTTGGATGTTCCCCGAAGACAACCAGAAGTTTGTCTATACCTACTTTGATGAGCAACATGATGTTCAGAGAGGAGTCTTCAAACGTCCTAAGATGAACGTTGCTGTTGCCAAGTATCAGACCGCTGCATATCAGGAGATCTTTGGTAATGATCCTGATGCCATGAAGAACATCTTCACGATGAAGGGTACGGAGTTCCTTCATGAAGGTTTGGTGAGAGAGTTCGTTCGCAATTACTTTGGACCACAACGTAATATTCGTATCGGTGATCGTCTTCTCAAAGGTACATATCACATGATGGCATTGCCCAGTGTTAAGGCATGTCATGCATTCCAAAAGTTGGTTGAGTGTTACTATCCTGCATTGGTAGTTACCTCTGATGCTAAGAAAGATCAGGAAGATATCAATCTATTCTTGGATGAGCATCCCAAGGCATTGATCATCACTCAGTCTGCAAATGTTTTGGGTGTGACTGCTGAGAAGATCGACACAGTTATCAACTGCCGTGGTGGAGAGTCGATTGAGTTCTGGACTCAACTTGCCTTCCGTGGAGGATCTGGTGATCATGACTGGTGGGTCGTTGATTTTGATGCTCAGCGGTGCCTACGTGCCCTTCACACAGCGTTCCAACTGGCATGTGATAGCAATCCTTCTCTGTCAGAATTCAGCGTTGTGGACTTCACTAATATCCATGAGTGGAATGATGGATTCCAAGAATTGAACAAGGAAGCATTTGAAGATGCCCTGGCAGCAGATGTTGAGGGAAGTATCTCTACTGTGACCAGCATTGTTGAGTCTCTTGATCTCAGTGGTCTGAGTGACTTCAACTTTCACCTCAAGTCTGATCTCACGACAGTCATGAAGGAGGCACAGTTAAATGACAATGGTGCCAACAACAAAAGTTGTGTTGTGATGGAGGTAGATCGCGTAAAAAAGTCGATGACCTTGACACTCTGAAGAAGCAGACTGTCAAGGCACTCCTGGAATCCATTCCTTTGACCATGTTCTACATCATTCGCAGTGGTCGGAATGTGTATTCCATCAACGATGTGATTGGTTCTGATGTTTATCCCTCTGTAACTGGAGATAGGGAAGGAATCCTCTCTGAGGTTATCTCTAAGAATCCCCGCAGCGTAGAACTTCTGACTCGACGGATCGGTCTGATCACAAACAGTATTCAGAAGAGCATGAGGGAGTCAGTCTCCAAGACTATTGATAGTCTGTCAGTCTCATCGGCAATTCAAAAAGCGATTCCCACTCAGCTGCTTGACAATATGATCAATGACTGTCAAGATATGAGTTCCACCTACATGTTTGGTGACCCCAGTGGATCACACTCTGCTAGACTTCTGGAACGCGGTCTGGATGTCGGTCATCTCACCGTGTGGGAGAGTTGTGATAGTCATCGCAACCGTGTAGGATATATCAACAAACAGATCAACGTCGTCGCCTCCAACCCAGACATGAAGTTCACTGCCATCCTTGCCAATCCTCCATATCAGGATCCGACCAAGAAGGCACGGAACAATAAACTGTGGCCAAAGGTTGTTGAGCAGCATCTGGAGATGCTTGCCCCTGGTGGTGACATGTGTGAGGTAACTCCTGCTTCTGTGCTGGGCGATACTGGTAAGGGTAAGAAGTTTATGAAGTTGTTCTCTACGATCTACAACCTCAAACTGATTGATTACACTGCCGATGATTACTTCACGGAAGGTGTGGACATCTGTCGCTGGCATCTGGTTAATGAACCGTATCAGGGTAAGACCACTGTGATCACGCATGATGGATCCTTTATCTGGGATCTCCGTGATGGTCTGCCTGTCTTTGGCGATGCTGCACTTAAGTATTCTATTCTGGAGAAGATTGCAAATTCAAACCATCCTCGTATCTCTTTGAAGATGGGACAAGAAATTGCTAATGAGGACTATGTTCCTGATGGCAAGTATGAGATTTTCAAAAGTGGCAACAAGGTTGCTCGTACAAATGTGCTTCCGACCACTGGTGATGTTTTGAAGTTCATTGTGCCGTTCTCCAGCACATATAAGAAGAGGTTTGTCTCCAATGGATTTGTGGGTATGCTTAATGTTTGGTGTCCTGTTGCTTCGGAAGAAGAAGGATCGCGCCTTTGTGAGATCTTTGATAACCCGATCATTCAATTTTTTGTGGAGAATTATAAGAGGACTTCAGGATTTACTCCTGCTATTAAGAATGCGGAAGTACCTGACATCACGAACTATCAGGATCTCCCTGGTCAATTTGGTCTCACCCCAGAAGAACTGAACTATCTGGAGAGAATCAATGTCATCTAAGAACCGCCACAATCAAAAGCATGGGTCTACCATTGAACGCTCTGATGAGCGGATCAATCAGACTGCTGAGGTCTTCACTCCTCTTGCTCTGGTGGAGAAAATGATTGCTGAGATTCCTGCATCTAAACTGAAGGATCCAGATTCTAAGTTTATGGACAATTGCGCTGGTAGTGGTAACTTCATATTATGCATGTATGAGGCACTTCTTGAGTATCATACCAGGGAGCACATCATTGATAACATGATCTATGCGGTTGAGTTGATGGAAGATAACCATTCAGAGATGTGCAAGAGACTGGGTGTTCCTACGGATCATCCGCATTTTGTCTGTGCAGACGCAACTCAGTATCATTACAGGTTTGATGGCACTACTGGACCTGTGACAATGGACCAATTTGTGGTATAGTATATTCATCTACAACCCCTCCATGCAACTTCGTCCTCATCAGGCAAAAGCACTTGATGTCATGACCCAATGGTCTAACGGCATCATTGTGGTTCCGACTGGTGGCGGCAAGACGTTCATTGCAATCTCTGATGCAAAGCGTGAACTTGCTACTCCAGGTCGTAAAACTATTGTGGTGGTTGCTCCTCGTCTGTTGTTGGCACAGCAGTTGTCCGCAGAATTTACTGAACATATCACCAATACCGCAGTGATGCATGTTCACTCTGGTCAGGGGACTCACTATACAACCACTGATCCTGAGGCAATCCGCTTGTTCAGAGAGTACACCTCTGGGCACTTGTTAATATTTACTACATATCATTCACTTCAACGTATCCAGGAGTCTAATATACCTGTAGATGTTGTCTATTTTGATGAAGCGCATAACTCAATCAAAAAGAGCTTCTTTGGTCCTACCAGGTTTATCTCTGCTGGCGCTCGCCGCAGTTACTTCTTTACTGCTACTCCTAAGTACACTGCCACTTATCGCAAACGGGGGATGAATGATCCCGTCTATGGTGGTATTATCTACAATGTTCCTGCTACTGAATTGGTAGAGACTGGATCAATTCTTCCCCCGAAGATCAACGCTGTTCCCGTTAGATCTCACAGACTGAAGGGTGAAGATGCTGCACAAGGTGATTGTGATACTCTCCTAGATACTTTGAGGTATGAAGAGTGTATGGACAAGGTGCTGATTGCAGCACCCAACACCAAAGTCATGATGCGTATGTTTGCCACCACAAACTTCATGACTGAGGTTCGTGCTATGGGATATGATCTGCTATGGATCACCAGTAAGCATGGTGCCTTCCACAATGATCAGAAGGTCACTCGTGAGCACTTCTTTAATCTTGTACGTGCCTTTGGTGCTGATCCTGATAAGAAGTTCATTGTCCTTCATTACTCAATTCTGAGTGAGGGTATCTCTGTCCCTGGTCTGACTTCTCTTGTTCTCATGCGTCAGATGAACGTCATTGAGATGTGTCAGTCTGTTGGGCGTGTCATTCGTCTGCATTTGGATGACATCAAAGGAATCAAGGAAGGAACACTAATACCTGGAGATACTAAGAAGTATTCCAAACCATTTGGTTTGGTTCACGTACCTGTCTATGAGAACGTCGGTATCAGTACGGTTCGGCGTCTTGAGAGAGTAGTTGATAGAGTATTCGTTCAAGGTCAACCCGCTATTGCAACTATAAAACGATGAATAAAATAAATTACGAAGTCTACCCGAAACAGTTCCGATACGCTACTAACATCAGTTGGTTAGAAGTTGAGCGTCAAATTGAACTGGAGAGATCACGGGGAACTATGGAGTATGTTAGTGATGAAACTGATTTGTGTATAGACTGTGGTTGTGAACCTGGAGTTCTATCTAACATCTATGAGAGATTCTTGAGGGATACTGGGTGGAAAGCAATGCATATGTACACTTCAAAAAAGGTTGCGGCAGATGGTCTTGGGAGGCATAATGATGACCAGGAGGTTTTGATTGTGCAATCAAGAGGTAGGATGAAATATCAATTTGATGATGGGAATACTGTACTGTTGTATCCTGGGGATGGATTGTATATTCCCATATGGGTGTACCACAATCCAATCACCATTGAACCACGAATCACTCTGAGTTTTAGTCCACTATGAGTTTAGAAAAAGAGATCAAGGAATCTTACAACTTTTACAAGGGTTGTAAGTTTGGGTTTGTAACCAGAGATGGTTATGCTGCTGTGCCCATGGGCACTACAAAATCTCTCATGGTGGTGTATAATGGAGAGCAATTGAAGGTTTGTAGGACTGAGAAGTCTGCTCACACCTTCATTAAAAAGCACAGAACACAAGCCAAAAAAGGAACTGTTTTTGTATCATGATGAACCTTGACCCGCACCCAGACACCTTGGTAACAATTACATGTGACAAGGAAGGTTTGAAGACAATGATCCAGGCTGCCATCGCTGCTATTCAGCATGCAGACAACTGGAACTTTGGTGATGAATATGATTTGGATCTTACACCATATCATGACATGAGAGACTCTCTAATTAAAAAGTATGTGGATGTGTATGGTTCGGATGATATTACGATCTAATGAAGATTAAGAAGTTTGAGGTTGATGAGAAGGTAGTAGAATACTTCCTTCTCTTATTGAAGGTCTGTATGGCAAGACCTGAAGTAATGGATCCCAAGCAGAGTTCTTTATCACCAAGTTGCTTTGCTACCCTTAATTTGCTTGATTTTAAGCTATCAGATAAGTTTTATAACTATACTGATAGACTTTTAAAAAAGTCTGAAGAGATTTTGGGTTCAGCATTAAAATATCATTACATGCATATGGTGGACTACACCAATGGTGGTATAATGTCAGAACACTCACACAAACACAACGAAGACTATAGTTTTATCTTGTATCTTAATGATTGTGATGACGGTGCCACGGTCCTTCACCTGAAGGATCGGTATCGAATAAAACCAACTAAGGGTACAGTTCTTCTATTCTCATCTTCAATACCACATTCATCTGAGTATTCAAAGAGTAAGCAAGTTTTTGTGGGTGGTCTTAAAGTTAAAAAGGAGTTTTAAATGGATTGGGAAAACACATCTAAGCATGAGAAGCGTAAGGATGCATTTTACATCTTTTACGAGAGTGTGCTAAAACCTGATCACGAACTTCGTCAGAATGCCCATGATCAAGCGTGTTATCACGAACTTTTAGAGTGGCGTGGAGAAATTATCGAATACTTAGATCGTCGTAGAAATGAAGAGTTTCATTGAATCATTTAGTATTCCCTTTTATCAAACAAAAATTGAAGACTGGGAATTTAAGCAAGAAAAACTCCTGAGCATTTATGAAGATTATGCTCAGGATAATATGTCTTTTTCTGAACAGAATTCTGATTTTGATAATGAGAACAACTATCATGTAATGATTGAAACTATCTTGTTTGAAGACATCAAACGAGCAGTAAAAGAAATTGACTGGATTGGAGGTAGACCAAGAGTTGGTAATGCCTGGTTCCAAACTTACGACCACCAACATACTCATGCTGTCCATAATCATGGATTAGGACATTTGAGTATGGTTTGCTATATACACTATAATCCTGAAAAACACAGACCAACAACTTTTGTATGTCCATACACTAGTTTAATAGATGGTAATGTTATGGAGTGGGAACCAGAAGATGTTGAGGAGGGTACTTTAATCATGTGGCCCTCTGGGTTGGCACACTATGCACCAGCGAATCTGTCTGATGAAAGAAGGATGATATTGTCTGCAAATATCAAGTAAATGTTAAAAGTACCTCATGAGATTCAATTACACTTGACTCATTCATGTAATCTTACATGCGAAGGGTGTACACATTATATGAATCAAGGACACTCTGGTAAAGTAAGTCTTCAGACTACATCAGAGTGGTTTGATCAGTGGAATAAAAGAATACTCCCAAAGAGGATTACGCTGATGGGTGGAGAACCAAGTCTTCACCCAGATCTTACTGAGTTTGTGTACTTAACTAGAGAGAAATGGCCGCATTCATATATTGAAATTGTATCTAATGGGTTTTTCTTACACAAACATGGTAATTTACCTATAGCATTAAAACAAACTAATACAACACTTGCCGTATCTGTTCACGATGATAGTCATCCAACTTATCGTGAGAAGTTTGAACCAATTTATAGGTTAATGAAGAACTGGATTGACTTGGGTGCTCCAGTTGAGATGAGACCCTCTGTCGTTCATTGGTTGGCACAATACAAGGGATTTGGTAATAAGATGGAACCCTTTGAGGATAATAATCCCAGAGCAAGTTGGAATGCATGTGTATCTAAATTGTGTGTGCAACTACATGAAGGTAGATTGTGGAAGTGTCCTGCTTTAGCATATCTTCCCATGCAGGCTGAGAAGTACGATTTATCTGAAAAGTGGGATCCTTATTTAAAATATGTACCACTCAAACCTAACTGTAGTCAAGAAGAACTAAAGGACTTCTTCACCCGCAAATCGGAATCATTTTGTAAGATGTGTCCTGCCACTGAGCAATATTTTAAACCAGAGAACCCACTGTTACCTGTAAGTTATTGGAAGAAGAAATATGATACTTGATGGTGATGCTTTATCTCTTCTGGAAAATCTTGCAAATAGAGCAGGTGTAAGTCCCTCCGAAAGATTAGATGAGATTATAAAAGATGAATACTATAGAATAACAAGAGTAGTACCTCAGGAGTCTTCTATTGATCCCTATTGGCATGACAATAGGAATGTAGAGAGTTTTGACTTCTGTGGTAATACAATCTACAGAGCATACAATATGATCAGTCGTCATCACATGGATAATCTTTTGGATGACATTGATGATGAGTTTAGGGTCAGTAAAAATAAATGGGATAGATCTGTAGAGGCAACAAATGAATTACCACATAGGAAGTTGAGGCACTATACAAGTTGGTATGTGTTTTTTAGTATGGTAAAAAAGCATTTGCACAATTATGCAGAGATTACAAATAATCCAAACATAAAGAATTATCAGGTTCAGTCATACTGGGCAAAACGGATGAAGGGAACCAATTCAGAGGATTATAGAAATGAGTTGGATATAACTTACAGGAACAGTCATAGTCATGATAACTTTGACTTGGGAATGATATATTATCTTAATAATCCGTCAAGGATGTATGGTACACTAATTGAGAATGAGGACAGGGAGATTATTCTTCCAGGTGATGAGAATTCTTTACTTATTCATCATTCGCATATCAATCATCAACCAGTTATGCCACCAAAAGTGATCGCGAATAAGTATTATAGGTGTGTTATTGTTGTTGATTTTATGGACCCATCAAAAAAATGAGAGCTTCTGACAGGATTAAATACTTTAGTATAGTATCAAAGATAAACAGCGGTCAGTTAAGTGACATTCAACCAGACGAATACTCCTGGTTGCAAGAGAATCCACATATTTTGCGAGATATGAATCTATCAAGAAAAAAAGAGGAAATTTTGCAAAAATCAGATGGTATTCACGGTACTATAGAAGAGATCCTGTTTTCTTTAGACTTGTCAGATAGAATGTATCGGTGATATAATGTCCACAATACCCTTGCCAGTATGGAACATCTTAAGATACAACCAAATCAGACAATATTAGTTCTTAATTCAAGTTATGAACCAATCAACTTTACAAATTGGAAGAGGGCGGTAATTTTAGTTCTAAAGGATAAGGTTCAGGTTTTATCTGGAAGGGTTGTTAGATTGTTGAATTACATTAGAATACCTGTTAGGAGTATTATGAACAACCGTCCAACTAGGAGTCAGATTTATAAGAGAGATAAGAATTCTTGTCAATATTGTGGGGCAACAACTAAACTCACTATTGACCATGTAATCCCAAGGAGCAAGGGTGGGCAAGATACATGGGAAAATCTGGTTGTAGCATGTTCTTCATGTAATGTCAAGAAGAGTGATAAATTACTTGAGCAGACTAAACTAAAACTTAGGAAGCAACCAAGAGCACCATACAACACAGTTGCAATCGATCTAGCAGAATCTAATGTCCCTGAATGGAGGGAATACAGTTACATTTAGGAATTGGTATGTTTTTTCATAAATTGAATGAGAAGTTTGTAATTGATTATTACAACAAAAAGAATAAACAAATTGAATATGGGATGGATAGTCCCATAGGATTCAAAGGTATGCAGTATTGGGATGTGCATACTACAAATGATGAGGATTTACTTCAGGTAATTCCAAGGAACTATAGAGATGAATGTAAATTCTCTCTAATGGAAGTAAATCATGAAATCCCTGCACACAGTTATGGTGAGGGTGAAGTAGTGATTGATTTTTATATCGCTACTGATCAATGTATTACCCAATTCTATTATCCCATTCAAGATAACACTGAATCTGAAGGTGCCGTATTTTATGATGGATATTTGAAGAAGGGTCGTCGATTCATGGCAAAACCTGGGGATGCATATCTCCTTGATACGTCTAAACCATACGCGATTATTCCTACAAAACCAGGTATAGTTAATCGAAGATGCTTATCTCTACATATTCCCTCAAAGACATTTGCTGAAGCTGTAGAGATGCTCAAATCTACTGATTATATCGATGATTAGAGTTTATGATGACTTTTTGAGTCCAGAAGATTATGAAGTCATTCGTGCATTTTACAATAGTGAGATGGATGATGGAACTTTGGAGGGTTCTTGTGTCTGGTTATATTCTGATGGATGCACTCTAAAAAATGATGGACACTTCCACTTTACATCCCTAGTATTTGCTGCAAATTATATTTTGGTTCCAAAAGCATTTCATTTACTTCAACCTTTGATTGATAAGGCGGGGATGACATCAATTGCCAGAATCAAAACAAATTGTATGCTACAGACTCCTGAATTGATGGTATTCAAGGATGGATTTCATACGGATTTCCCTAAAGATTTGATGACAGGTATATACTACATCAATACAAATGATGGATACACTCTGTTTGAAGATGGACAAAAGTGTGATAGTGTTGCAAATAGGTTTGTTGTGTTTCCTTGTACAACAAAGCATACGGCAACTACCTGTACAGACACCAGACGTAGGTTGTTGATCAACTTTAACTTTACCACCTGCGAATACTTATGATTGAGATTATTGATGATTACTTAGACGCAGAGGTACATGATCGATTATATAATTACTGGACAGGTAATTATGATCAAGGTGATATTGCTAACTCATGTGCATGGATATTTAATGCTGGCATAAATTATCCTGGAGATGGTCATTCTCAGTATATTCATCTAATTTACTCAAAGCATCATATTATTAGTAATGCGTATAATCTTATAGAACCAATAGTTGATAAGGAGGATATGAGTGCGATTGTTAGAATAAAAGCAAATGCAATTACTCAGACTGAAGAACTAGTTGTATTTGACTGGGCATTTCATTGTGACTTTGGTCCTCATGCAGATGATATGATGACTGGTATATACTATGTAAATACTAATGATGGATACACTCTGTTTGAAGACGGAACTAAGGTAGAGAGTGTGGCAAATAGATTTGTCAAATTCCCTGCCACCTTGATGCACACTGGAACATCATGTACAGATGACTATAGGAGAATAGTTATCAATTTCAACTATTATGCAATTTAGCACTAAGCAGATAGAACTACATGTAACTCACGCATGTAATTTTACATGTGAGGGTTGTTCACATTACTCTAATCACGGACACTCTGGTAACTTATCGTATAATACTGCTAGAGATTGGCTATATAAATGGAGTCAGAGAGTTGTTCCTGATACATTTGTAATTTTAGGTGGAGAACCAACACTAAACAAAGAATTAACGGAGATTGTGTATCTGGTCAGGATGATGTATCCAGACCCAGCAGTTAAAATAGATCTGGTATCAAATGCCAGTTTTTTGCATAATCATCCTGGACTTCCTAAAGCATTACTAGCAACAAAAACAAACTTAGCAATATCTATTCACAGCACAAAACATAAAGGATATGTAAGGAAGTTTAAGAGAGGGTATGAATTAGCAAAATCCTGGAAGCATGACCTAGGAGTTCATGTAGAATTCTGGGACTTTACAAATACTCATTGGATACCACAATATAAAGGGTATGGCAATCAAATTATGCCATATGAGGATAATAATCCTAGATTAAGTTGGGAGAAGTGCGTATCAAAACACGCTCTTCAGATACATGAAGGGAACCTATGGAAGTGCCCTGCACTAGCATATCTTCCTATGCAAGCAAACAAGTATAATCTGAGTCAAAAATGGGATCCTTACTTAGAATATAAACCATTGAGACCAGATTGTACTGACGAAGAATTAAATGAATTTTTGAATAGAGAGGACGAGTCGTTCTGTTCTATGTGTCCAGCTAACAAGACTGAACCTTACATTAAACAAGATCCAACATTACCTGTCAGTTATTGGGAGAATCGGTATGATAACATGGGGGATATCATCAAATAGTCATAATGCTGCTCTTGCAGTATTTTCTAATGACTCCCTTATGTTTGCTAGTGAGAGTGAGAGGTTTAGTAGAGTAAAGAATGATCCTGTTCTCAACGATGATCTAATATCTCATGGTTTGAAGTGGGGTAAACCAGACTTAATTTGCTGGTATGAGAATCCTCTTCGTAAGAGGTGGAGGCAGATAAAAGCAGGTCAAGGACCATTCATTGATAACTTCACAAAGTATTTTAATTGTAAGCATAAATTTATTGATCATCACTACAGTCATGCTTGTGCTGGGTATTACACAAGTAAATTCAATAATTGTGCAATCCTTGTTATTGATGCTATTGGTGAGTTTCAAACCCTTAGTATTTGGAAGGCGATAGGTAATCGCATCTATTTGTTGTATGAACTGAAGTATCCCAATAGTATTGGTTTGTGGTATTCTGCCATGACCCAGAGAATTGGGTTAAAACCAAATGAAGAAGAATATATCTTGATGGCATTGTCCTCTTTTGGAGATAGAGACAAACTTACTTCAAAGATGCTAAATGAATTGATTGGTATTGACTTTATATCAAAGCGTAATCTTCATCGCGGTTGCATGGACTGGCAACCAGATGCAACTGATGTAGATATTGCTGCAGCAACTCAACATGTATATGAGGTATTATTCAGTGAAGTATTGAGGAAGGCAAAGACTTTGACTGGTTCTGATAATTTAGTCTTCATGGGTGGATGTGCATTGAATTGTGCTGCAAATGGTTTGGCATATGATTATTTTAAAAATGTCTGGATTATGCCTGCCCCTGGTGATGCTGGTTCTGCTATTGGTGCAGTTTTAGCTCATAAAAAGAAGAAGATTAAATTCTCACCATACCTGGGATATAAGATCCTACATCATCATTCAAATAATTCTATTGTTGATTATCTAAAAGATCATAAAATATGTGGACTTGCAAGAGGAAGAGCAGAATTTGGACCAAGGGCACTGGGTGCTAGAAGTTTATTAGCAGATCCTACAAGTCCAGGTATTAAAGACAGAGTAAATGAGATAAAGAAGCGTCAAGAATTCAGACCATTCTCACCAGTGGTGCCATTAGAATATGCTTCAAAATACTTTGACATGCACAATGATATGGTGGAGAGTCCATTCATGCAGTATGCAGTTAAGTGTAAGGCACCAAACTTATTGAGTGGTGTAATTCATGTTGATGGAACTAGTAGAGTACAGACAGTGAAGAAGTCTGATGCACCAAGATTGCATGATCTTTTGATGCGTTGGGGTAAAGAGACTGGTGTACCAGTTTTATTGAATACTAGTTTGAATATTAAAGGTGAACCGATAGTAAATGATGAGACTGATGCTAATCGTTGGTCCAGTAAACATGGTGTCAAGGTATTCTCATGAAGATCTACGAACTTGAAGATAGACCTGAACAAGGTGGTGCTTGGTTTGATCAGGATAGTAGAGAATTATTCAAGAAGAATCTTAAGTCACAACCATCTGATTGGCGATATAGAAATGTTGGTGTGACATATAAATTAAACTCTATGGGATATAGAACTCAGGAGTTTGATCGCATACCATGGCATAAAAGCATTGTTCTATTTGGATGCTCTTATGTGTTTGGTATTGGTTGTGAGTTAAGTGGAACTATTGCTGCAAAATTGAGTGGAATAACTGGTCGTCCAGTGATAAACATGGGAGCACCTGGATCATCTCCCATGTTTGCTCTACATAACTCTGCCAAGTTGAAGGCATTGTATCCTGAACCACTTGCAGTGGTGTTCTCATGGTCTTCATCTCAAAGATGTCCACTATATTTGAATAATGCTGTAGTTCATTGTGGTCAATGGACAGAGGATATTGGTGGACTTGGTAAATCATGGAGGAGATTTGATCATCACAATGAAGAACATTTAAGAATGACAAGATTGACTGCACAGATGATGTGGAGTAATACAAAATACTATGACTTTACACTGTATGCTGCAAATAGGAAGGCAATAGATTGTGATTACATTAAGCAGGTGGATAAGTCCAGAGACCTTGTTCACTCTGGAGTTGTGACTAATGAAATAATTGCAAAACAGATTGCACAATCCATAGATATGTGATAAAATCCAGACAGTCAGGAGAGTATATGACTAAACGAACTTTTACTGGTAGAGGTGGTGAGACTTGGGAGTGGGAAGAAACTCCTGAGGTTGTTGCAGCACTCAAGCAACTTCATATCTCATCAGTCGCCACCAAATTGAACAAACCACACCCATTTAAGAATGAACAAAGCACCTCTGACTCCTGAAGAAGTATTAGAAGCATCTAATCAGTTCTTCCCTCTATTTGATATTGTTCTCCGTAACATGCCAGAGGGTTCTACTACTGAGGACACTCTTAAAGTGATGGAGACTGTCTGTGCTCTTGCACATAAACTCCGTGCAGAGAAGGAAGAACAATCAGCACCATTTGGATTCAATAAAAAAGATGACGGAACAACAGACGAAGATCACTGAGAGAATTCCAACTTTACAGGATTCTTTGGGATCTAATCCCACGATTGAGCAAAACATTCCAGAAGATGTTGAATGGATTGATGATGCGTTTTACATTAAAAAAACTAGATTTGGCTTGCATACTAGTGTTCTTAAAGAACCCCTTGGTGCTAACTTCATTACTGCTCTAGAGTATGAAGGGTGCTTGAAGGTAACCCGTTGGCATCTTAAGTGCTTACAGGAAGGCACTCTTCAAAACTATACTCGTAGAGCAAATGTGACCGCTGGAGTCAAACTATGAGAAAATTGATCAACAAGATCAGAGACTATATACAGAGATTCAGGAACAGAAACAGAGATCCCTTTATCTACAAATGACAAACTACGACTTTGAATTTACTACGCTTGATGAGCGTATCGCTGAATTGGAGTCTCGTGTGCGAGAACTCGAAAAAATCATTGACAAATTGTCAGTTACAAAATATAATTCTCTTGATAACTATTCCCTTGGTGACAAATGAAGATCTTCCTTGATACTGCAGATACTAACGAAGTCCGTAAATACTTTGCATCTGGACTCGTTGACGGAGTTACTACTAACCCCTCCCTGATTCGTAAGGCAGGTCGTGATCCTGAGGAAGTATATCAGGAGCTGATTGATATTGGTGTGACTGATGTCAGCATGGAAGTTGTTGGCACCGTAGGTGAGATGTATGAAGATGGTGTTCGCCTTGCTGAGAAGTTTGGTGCTCCTGCCACTATCAAACTCCCATGCACTCCTGATGGTCTTATGGTCTGCAAAGATTTGACCAAACTGGGGATCAAAACCAACGTAACTCTTGTCTTCTCTGTTGCACAAGCAGTGATGGCAATGAAGGCAGGTGCAACCTATCTGTCTCCTTTTGTTGGACGTTGTAATGATAACTCCTTCAGTGGTGTTGAATTGGTTCGTGCTATCGCAACCTGTCGTTCTGTCCATGGCATGAAGACTGAAGTGCTTGCTGCATCTCTGCGTGATGCACATCATGTCTCCCGTTGCTTCACATATGGCGCTGACATTGTTACGATGCCATCTAAAGTATTCAATGCAATGTATGACAGTGTGTTGACTCGTGAGGGACTTGCTATCTTCCAACGTGATTATGAAGCATCTCTTGAGGCACTTAATACACCTGAAGTAACTGTATTCTGATTATGTATGAAGAACTAAATTGTTTTGAAGAAGCACTCAAACACTTTGGAACTAGAGTCGAAGTTGTCTGCGCTTTGGAACTTGGTGGTAGACTCGATCCTGAGGATGCCTATCAGATGATCAAAGATGAGATGAAGGAACTCAAAAAGTGTCGTAAACAGTTTAACAAAAACAATGACCGCTAAAATCTATGAGTCACCTGATGGTGGCAAGACAGTTTATGTTCGTGAGGTGGGTAGTGATGAACCACGTCGTCAGATCTACCCTGATCTCATGAATCAAGTGCAGGCAACATCCCCATACAATGATGGATGGACACAGCAATTCTACAGAGAACAGTGGCCACCTTATGTACCTGATGGGTTCAAAGATAAATATGAGAACTACCAAGCAGTTCTTGATGATGGTTGGGAGTTTACTGGTGATGGATTCTGGATTAAATGTAGTTGATAAATAAGTAAATAAAGGAAGTATGGTTGTAAGATGGCAGCACAATTAACCGCCACTGGGGTTACTTTTAGTGACGGTACATCATTATCTTCTAAGTATTCTGTTCTGGACCAAGGAACACAAAGTGTATTTTATCAGGCAGCAGCACCCACTGGATGGGTAAAAAATACTGCACACAATGATAAAGCACTGCGTTTGGTTAATGGTGCAGGTGGTGGATTTGGTTATGGTAACACCTCAGGTGCTGGTGGTAGTAACTTTAGTACTGTATTCCCAGCATCTACATCTACTCTTGCGGTCAGCTTTAGTGCAACAGCACCTGTAAGTGGTACTGTTGGCGGTCATACTTTAACAACTGCTGAAATTCCAGATCATACTCATAACTCTGGTCTTGGGGGAACTGCAAATGCATCCTCTGGTGGTAGTAGTTTTAGAACACCAGGTAGTAATCAAACTGGTGGTGTAAACTCTCCTCAAGGTATTGGTCAGGCACACAATCACCCGTTCTCTGGTCAAGTAACCCTAAATGCCACTGGTTCTGGTAGTATTGATTTAAGAATTCAATATGTTGATGTAATCATCTGCTCGTTCTCCTGATATGGCACGTTTAACAGGGACAGGGATCTTATTTGACTTAGTTGATCCAAATAATAAGATAGATTCATTTTATTGGATGTATCCTGCTGGTACTAAGAAGTTCTTTTACCAAGCAGCAGCACCTACAGGATGGTCTCAAGATACGTCAATGGGTGGAGATAAAGCACTGAGAGTTGTGAATGGAAATGGTGGAGGACAGGGTGGAACCACAGCGTTCTCTTCAGTCCTATCTTCTAGTAGTGGTAATGTTACTGTCGGTATTAGTACACAAATGGTAGTGAATGTTGTACCAGGACAAGGTACAATGATTGGTAATCATACATTAGCATTATCACAATTGCCAGAGCACAGTCACCCATCAGGTCTTGGACCCACTGGAGGTTCTGGTGCAACACCATTTAGTAATACTGGTGCTCGTACAGTGAGTGGAAGTACATCAACTGGCACCATGGTTCCTGCTGGCGGTGGTGGTTCTCACGGACACCCATTTAGCGGAACTTCTCAAATTACCACAACATTTAGTGATGGAGTTAATATGGCGGTAAATTATGTGGATGTTATAATCTGTACATTGAACTAAATACGGTATACTTGATTTGTTATGGCACAGATTAAACCTGGTAATTTTTGTCCATTAATTGGTAAAGATTGTATCGGACTTGAATGTTCTTGGTACACTCAAATTAGGGGAACTAATCCTAACACTGGACAACCAGTAGATGAATGGGGATGTGCAGTTACATGGATGCCCATGTTACTTATCGAAAACTCTCAACAACAGCGTTCAACAAGTGCTGGTGTGGAGTCATTTAGGAATGAGATGGTGAAGGCAAACTCAAGTAATATCGATGTCTTATCTGCAGCAGCACAAATGCTGCATCAGGCAAGAGACCAAAAAGTAATTCCTGCAGATGTAAAAGAGGTGGACGAATGAAACAATTTACCTTAATTGAGGCGGATAAGTATATCAGAATTGATAGCACAGGTATCTTCTTTACTGAAGATAACTGGCCTTTTGCTGATATTGAACATCTGTGGGCAATCCAGTGGAAGGATAATGGTACTGAAGATGGAACTGGTGAGGTAGAGTATGACTCTCCCGTTCCTAATACACCTGCAACTCGTGCAATGATCGAACGTTATGTTGATCATTTTAATAAAGAGAAGGATCGTCAAGAAGAAGAGCAGCGCAAGGCAGAAGAAGCAGCGAGAGCAGAATCTTTGTCCTGGCAAGAGGCGATGGCAGAGTTAGAAGGTCAAATGGAGGAGATGCAGAAGAGGCATGATTCTAATCTTCGCGCTGTAGCATCTGATCATGACTCACAGATGGCTAAGTTAGAGCAGGAACATTTCAAACAAATGGATGAGATGAGTGGTATTGAGCGTAAAATCATATCACAATCTCAAGAAGATATTCATAGAACTCATGAACGCATTGCACAAGCACATGAGGAATTCTTCTATGGTGAGGAGAAGATTCAGGACAATATTAGCGAGAGTGAGAAGAACTTCCAGTTTGAAGCTGGATATGAGAATCTGACTGTATTTGATGGTAATGTAGATCCATCCCTATTTGATGATGCTGTAGATGATTCATTCTTTGAGGTTGAAGAAGCAGAGATTGTAAAACCTGAGGATATTGACACTGATGATGTTCTTGATCAGATAGATGGTGGTGTCATCAGTGATCAGATTATCGGCATTGATGAACAAATTGGTGACATTGATATGGATGTACTTGACAGTGAGTTCAGTCTTGAGTTATTATTTGAGGAAGACAGTACGGAGCAAGTCGTCAATGACATTGAGAAAATGATCTCAGAAGACGATTCCGATACTCCTGACGCTGAAATCCCTGATAATGAACCAACAACTGATTGACAATAATTATATTATTGTACCAAATTTTATAGAACCATTTAGAGCAGAGATATTAGCAAAACAGTTTAAAGAATACTGTAATACTCATGAACTTTCTGATGACCCACAGGTTCCAGGAAGTAATGCAAAGTATGAATTCAAACCATTCATTGAACTTTTGGTTGCAAAGAACCAAGAGGTGTCTGATCTGGTTGGAGAATCTGTTTTGCCGACATATTCTTATGCCAGAGAGTATAAGAATGGTAATGTTCTTCCAGGGCATGTTGATAAAGCACAGTGTGAGATCTCACTCACTATTAACTTAGAGTGTGATGAAGCATGGACTATTTGGATTTACACACCTTCAGGTGAGAAGAAGTGTATTGATTTGAGTCCAGGTGATGCTATGCTATACCTAGGTATGGTTGGTGAGCATGGTAGAGATGCTTTTAAGGGACAGTCATGCTCACAAGTATTCTTGCATTATGTTAGACTGCATGGTCCTTGCTTCCAATACTACTTTGATAAGGGTCAAAGATATAAGGAGGATGTGGTGAAGACCACTACAACAATCTCTGGTGAGAATAAGTTGCTAGATTATGTCAAGGTCTACGATAATGTCTTCACATCAGAAGAATGTAAGATGATTCTTGATGAATATCGGGACTGTGAGCACTGGACACCAGCAGGTGTTAGTTCTAACAACGTTCAAAACCCTAGTGTTCGTAACTGTGACATAATATCTACATCTACCCCACAGATAATCAATAAGAATAAAGATATTCGCAGCAAGATTGATACTATGATCTTCAAGAAGGCAAATGATGCTGCACAACAGTATATCAAAGACTTCCCTGCATGCTTCTTAAAGTCTGATAGTGGATATGATCTGCTGAGATATGAGACTGGTGGATATTATAGACAACACACTGATAGTTTTCAAGAACAACCAAGAACTGTTGCTATGTCTATAAATTTAAACGATGATTATGAAGGTGGCAACATGGCATTCTTCAATCGGGAAGTTCAAATTGGTGCAGCAGCAGGTAGTGTAATACTATTCCCTGCTAATTTCATGTATCCGCATGAGATTATGGATGTTATCAAAGGAACAAGATATTCTATTGTCACTTGGTTTACTTGATGCTATAATAGTAAAAACGTGGAGTTTTAATGGCACTATCTGAATCAGTTAAAGACTCTCTAAAAGAGGCAGAAGCTAATCTTCGCAATGCACTAGCATTTGCTGCTCGTGGTGAGAAACCACATGTATGTAAGACTATTGCTGAGATGATCGCTAGCATTGAGACAATGCAAACTATTGATGACATCTTTGATAAGTTGGACAATCGTAAAGATGGTGACTCTGGTCGCTGGGGTCCGTTGACTGATCTGGGTGAATGATTAAGTGATCCCAAAGGAATCATTAACTTCGCATAGATAATGTTAGAATGTCAACATAGTTAAGAGGTCTTTGCCCATGCCAGTCAATTTGCATCAGAAGTTCAATCACTATCTGCACACACCCAAAAAACTAGATCTGCAAGACATTGATGAGCGTGTCATTAGTTACGGTTGGACTGATGATGGCAAAGATCTGACTGGTTACTATGTTCAAACAGAGACTTACCGCATGTACTTTGACTTGAAGGAGAGATTCAAATACAAAGAAGTATGGGAAGAGTCTGCATAGATAATATACCTATGATATAAATCTATGGAGTGGGATGCTCGCAAAAGAAATATATTGAACAGGGTGGGGTTATTATGCCTCGCCCTTACTCATGACTATCGAAAAGAGAATTACTGGCGTATTGATAGAATTGAGGCAACTGAAGGTGTCACTCTCGACACTAAGTTTAAGCGTAGAGAACTTGATAACAACTTAGATATTGGTCTATTTGTTATTGATTGCGAAAAACGCAACAAGAAGTACTTCAAAATCAGTATGATCAATGAGGATCTTGAATTAACGACCCATGCTTTTGTCGATTTTACTACATCCAGGGTACATCGGGTGAAGGGTAAAACTGCCGATAAAACTGTACACTGGGACCTTGAAGAGTGCATAAGATTATGTGATTGGAGAGGGTATTACCTTAATAAAGATCCTGAATGAGCGATGACCGAAAATTTATTGTACGATACAATCCTGAATTACTATGATATTGGTCCTGGGTGGTGGAGAAAACCGTTATCGGTGAAGTTTATCAACGGATCACCATCAATGAGAGTATTCTTCTTAGATCCTGCTGCAAAGTTGTGGCAGATTACTTGTGAAGGGACTCATGATTTTTATGAGAGTGGTGGATCAAATCAATTTAAATGGATTCCGAATGGTAAACATGGTAAATGTTCGCCATTTTTATACTCTGGTAAGATATTGGTCGCTCCAGAGAAGTGGGACGCATACTATGCCCCATATCCAAAATGCAGTCTATTATTCCGTGATGGGATCTTAGAAGTGGTGACACACATAAAGAGTTATGCTTGAATAAAACCTCTTGACTTTTGGTTGAGAGGGTTTTATACTAGGACGTACACCATGTGAGTAAACATGCAACCCTGGGAACGCATCGAACGAAAACTCAATGAAATTGAGGAAAAGATTGAAGACATTCGTAAGGATGTAAACTCTTGGAGACCTGCTGAATGGGAATCATACTACGAGAATGATCCTTTTGCCAAAACTAAAACTGATAAGGAAAAGGAACGTGAGTATAATTTGGCAGAGCATCGATATGAAGCAATGAGGGCACAGCTTGATCTCACTGGTAATGTAGACCTAGATTATTGGTATGGATCATGAACCCAGATGACATAACATTGGACACTATGAATAGATCTTTTGAGTATGAGAAACTTGCTCGGGAGATTGATACAATTAAGGACGTTGACACCCTGCGTAATGTAGCAAAGTCTTACGTCAAACTGTTCCTTAAGCAGAAGGAGACGGTAGGATCTATAGCAAAGATGAAGATCGATGAGATGTAGTTGCTCATCATGATACATATGATAGAATTGAATCGCTGAGAAGGAACTAATCAGATGAATCCAGAGTTTGACAAACATCAGTGGGGACTTATCCTCCGTGCTCTCCGTGAGCGTCGTGGACATGAGATGTGTGGCACTAAATGGTATCAAGAATATTCTGACATGATCATTGCCATTGAGAATGGCATGAGCAATATTACTGAAGCAACAGAAGACGATTGGGAAGACTTTTGGTCTAGTGACTCAAGAGGACTTACTTCAAATGGCATGTATTGATATGGTGACAAATACTCATCATTATTGATTCTGCTATAATACATACATTGATCTTAGATTGACACTATGAAGGTAGGAATGATCGGACTTGGACGGATGGGAGAGGGTATGTCCCGCCGTCTTATCGCAGCAGGACACGAAGTACATGGGTATCGCAACAACTATAAAAAAGCTGAAGAGCAATTTGAAGCGGGTTATATCAGTGGATGTACCACTACTTTGGAAGGTCTTGTTCAAGTAGTTAAAACAAAAGAATTGTATGGAGAGAAGTCTGGAGAGACTGTGAGATTCCCACAACCTGGGGTATTCATGATGGTAGTCCCAGCAGAAACAGTAGAGGACACTATCAATGAGTTATTACAGTTTTGTAGTGAGGGAGATATTATTATTGATCATGGCAATAGCAATTTTAAGGACAGTAGGAGGCGGGCAGAGCGTCTTGCAAAACTTGGCATCGCGTATCTTGACTGTGGTACTAGTGGTGGTGTGTACGGTCTGGAGCGTGGATACTGTCTCATGGTTGGTGGCGGAAAGTCTGCAGTCGATGTCTGCCGTCCACTCTTTGACGCACTCGCACCAGGTATCGGCGGAGCGCCTAGGACCAGTGACAGAGACAACTTTACTTGGTATCCAGAAGAATATGGATGGATGCATTGTGGCGATCCAGGAGCAGGTCACTTTGTAAAGATGGTTCATAATGGTATCGAGTATGGTATCATGCAGGCATATGCTGAAGGATTCAACATTCTACACGAAGCAAATGCAGGTTCCAAGTACGTCAAAGCAGGAGACGCAGAGGTCGCCCCAATGGACAACCCTGCCGATTATCAGTACGACATTAACGTTGCTAAAGTTGCTGAGTTATGGCGTCGTGGTAGCGTGGTTGGCAGTTGGTTGCTTGACCTTACCGCTGATGTTCTACGCAGCGATAGAGAGCTTAGCAAGTTCGATGGGGGAGTATCAGACAGTGGTGAGGGTCGTTGGACGGTTCACTCTGCTGTGGATCTTGGCGTACCCGCTCCTGTCATCAGCAGTGCGCTTTGGGCACGCTTTGAGTCGCGCCGTCTGGGTGCTTTCACTGCCAAGGTTCTGAATGGCATGAGAGCAATGTTTGGCGGTCACGATGTCCGATGAAGTTCATGTAATTTGTCCTCGTTGTGGGGGTAAAGGATGTGATAAATGCCATAATGGTTGGGAGTGTAACAAATATGCTGAGGAATTCTATCCTCACAGTAACACACCCAACCCAAGTTATGGCAAAGAATGCCCAAAATGTAAGAGATTTGGAGAATTAGTGTAATGAATAACAACAATTACAAGACATGCACCAAGTGTGGTGGTAAAATCTGCCCATATTGCTATAAAAAACCATGAATTATGATTCTTCTTCTGAACAAATGACTACACCATCATACGCTGATCAACGCAAAGAGCGTCTTGATGATGCAATGTTTGATTATCTCTCTGATGGTAATGTTGATGCACAGCAGACATATGATGACCTGATTAACTCAATCAAAGGTGATGCAGCATACTATAAGAAGCATTGGGAGAAGTGCAGAGATCTCCTCTTCAAGATGGGATACTATGGTTCTGTAGAGGAAGATGTCAATATTGTTGATGGTATTGCATACAGTGCGTCAGCAGATGAAGGAGTTCTTAAGTTTGATCGTCACCGCATCCCATCACGCTACTGATCTGCTATGATTTGGGGGTAACGCACACGACACCATGTCTTATCCCCTTGGCATCGACAATCCCATCGCCGTTAAGCAAGTGTTGGGCAGCACCAACTGGGCACTCTACTGGAAGGAAGACTGGATCAAGATCGGCACGTTCCCCAATCAATTCGTTGCAATGGGTGCTCGCCGTGCCATCCTGACAGGGATGGGTTACAACTGAATAACTGTCACAGGGGGGTTGCCAGGAGACTGGTAACCCCTTATTATTAAATCAGTTCAGACATCCACCATGACCACTGAATTCGCAGACTTCGTTGCTTCACAAGATGCTCGCAATGAGATCGAACTGAACATCACTAAGCATTGCTGGACACTGTGCGACAAACTTCAAGAGAACTACATTGAGTACTCTAAGAAGTTGATCAGCAAGTGCGCTGCTGTTGAGGGTTCTGAGATCAGTCCTTATCACCAAGCAAAGTTGGAGCGACTGGAGCGTGGTGAGTCTGACTATGAATTTGTACTGGACTCTTCTGGTCGTAAGTACCACAAGATCTGGGAAGTAATTAAAGCCACCCCAGGTCGTCTTGGAGGTGAGTCCCGTTCATGTCATGCCTTCATCAATAAGAAGACTGGTGAGGTCTTCAAACCTGCATCTTACAAAGCACCTGCTAAGATTGCAAGGTTTAACCTGCTGTTGATTGAATCCCGTGAAGCGTGCTTCAACAACTGCGACTGGGCAGGTGCTTATCTCTATATCCGCTGAATCATGAAAAAGTCTAGAATCCGCAGGGCACTCAAGTATTCCTTGGGTGTCGCTCTGATCCTACCTGCTGTCTCTGCTATTCTCTATCTGGTAGCATTGGCACCAGCACCCATCGCCTTTGGTGCTATCCTTGGTCTTATCTCATTCCCATTCTTCCTCTTCTTCGCACGATGAGTATTCCTGATCTGCAAATGCTGGTGCTGCTCCTGCTGCCAGCAATGCTGATGTCAGTTCTAATTCTTTGGACATTTGCTGCTGGAGGATGACTACTACACACAAACTAATCTTTGTAGCATCATTCATATGGATGCTACAATGGGGAACCAGAGTTACCACGGTGGCCATCAATGCTCTACTATGAGATGAATGGATATGGATTCCCAAAGTATCTCTGTGAAGATATACTTTGTTGGTTTGCCAAGTCCTTCTACCCAAGACACAAGATAGACATCACTGTGAACCATCGCGGTTTGAAGCGCGAAGGTGTTTATGGATGGTGTGACATCATGGAGAATGAGCGTAGACCACGCACATTTTTGATTGAGATCCAATCCAATCTGGATAAGAGAACTTATGCAGAGACATTGGTGCATGAACTTATTCATGTGGGACAGTGGATTGATGGTGATCTTACCCTGAAGAAGGGATCACTCTGTTATAGGGGAATTGTGGTTGGTCCTGAGATGACTGAACCACATGAAGTTGAAGCATATGAGGGTGAGAGGGATCATCTTCTCAAGTTTATGTGTGACAGCGGCAGGGTATGGACAGGTTTATAAGTGTAACAAACACTTGGCCGCGGCGACCATACCATGTATACTTGATATGTGGAGGGGAGACCCGACACAACTATCACGAGAGGTAAACTAAAATGTGTTCTCATCCGCAGAACCGCCTCTCAACCAACACAAAGGAGAACCATCATGTCTGGAGATCAAGTCAACCATAGTGTCAATGATGATGCTGAGGAAGAGATGATCGACCTTAGCGTACCTGATGAGTACAATGAGTACATTCATCAGAATGTTGTCAAACCCTGGCGTGATGGCAATCCACTGTCAGAGTAAGCATTGACACTCTGACCTTTATAAATTACAATCAAGGAGTCCGATCACCGAGCAATGGCATCTAAGTATCTTTACATCATCGAGCACTACGTTCCATTCCCACAGTCTGAATACGGTGGCATCTGGAATGTCATTGCCGAGAATGATGAAGAGTGTTTTGACCTGATCACTGCTGCCGATAGTGGTGATTTTAATGTGCAGTATTATGGTGATCTCCGTGAGAACATCACAAACGCACAAGTTTACAAACTTGACGAATCCAACGTTGTCTCTGGTATTGTAGAAGAATTCACCACATGAACATCACTACTCTCGATCCCCAATTTGTCAAATCACAAAAAGATCGCATGGCACATCTTCAATCACAACTTGAGAAGATTGTCAGTGAGATGAAAAACATTCAGGAGTTTCTAAATGAATTCGACAGACCCAAAGCATGATGAATCGATGCTAGAGATTGAGGAGTTCTACATGCGACGACTCAATGTTCTGGTAGAGGACAATCGCTTCAATGATGCCGATTGTATCTTTGAAGAGTTTGTGATTGATGGTCATGAACCTGATGAATATCTCTTCTTGCCTGATATGACCGATGCCCTATAAACCGTGTCGCGATGATTATGTAATCTGGGACACTTACCCCAACCCTTTAGAGGGTTGGGTTTATTTTGTAGACACCAATTACATAACAATAGAGATTGGGGTAAAGTGTAAGGATGATGAGAACATCAAAGACTGCCCATTGCACAAAAAGTATCATTGTTTAGTGGTATGCTATCCTCAAGACTGGCATCAACTTAAATATGTGAAGAACAGGAGAGAAGAATGATCAAATACAAACAAGAATACACTGGAAGTGGTAGTGGTCTAGGTTGTCAGATTTCCGCATATGCGATGATGACTGCACTAGCAAAAGACAGTGGACTTGAATGGGTAATTGGTAAAGAAGATCTTCATCTCCTGAGAAGCACATTTGATCTTGATCTTACAATTAGTGATGGTGGAGAGTATAAAGCACTTGAGATTGAAGATGAAGTAGGATATAATAAGATTAAAGAGATGCTTACTGATAATAGTGAGCTGTATGTGTATCCAACTCCTTACAATCTTAATTGTGAACATACTGATAGTATTGCCAGTAGTTTGACATTTAAGGAGCACATTCAAGAGAAGTGTCACGAGTTCAGGGACAAGTTTAAGGGTGAAGTTATTGCCATGCACGTTCGCAGAGGTGATTTCTTTGACCTGAGCAGTGGTATGTTTGTCTGTGGTGCTGATTACTATCGTAAGGCATTGGATGAACTACCACCAGATCTACCTGTATTGATCTTCTCAAATGACAAGGATAATGTAATTCTTGATCATGAATTGATTGCAAATAATCCAGAGCGATTTACGTTCATTACCGACTTATACAATGATAATGAATTGATCGATTGTGACGATGGTCAAGAATTAGATCGATTGATTGATAATGACGGACGTTACTCTAAGTTCAATTATAAGCATGGTCTTATTAAATTGGCTCAAAACCAGTTAAAGAAGGCTTCTGATATGATGGAGATAACAGGATCTACTCCATTCACTGTATCAGAACTAAAACGTCAAGTGGTACAGATCTCAAAACAGTTGCATCCAACATATAAGAGTAAAATCAAAGGGTTGCATTACAGTGCAGCATATGATTTGTGTTTGATGACTATGTGTGATTACATGATTATGGCAAACAGTTCTTATGGACTGTGGGCATCTGTGCTTGGTAATCCTAAAAAAGTGATTTATCCAATGTATTGGATGCAAGGACACCCAGAAGATGGTCATGCACTGATTAAAACGGATCTCAATGGTTTTAATCAAACAAAGCAACTTGCTGGATGTTTTATTAAGAACAACTATATACCTGTTGAGAATCCTGATCCACGTTCGTTTGAGGTCGTAAACTAATGTCTGATAGAGCAAAAAGGTTAGAAACTGAGTATCTGAAGCAGATGCACGCTCTGCTAAAAACAACACACGATAAGAAGTCAAAAATTGGTGTGCGATCATTAGGTGGATTTGTCCGCGCCCTGGTGGATGAGTGTCCTAGCATGAATTTGAAGACAGCGAAGGAATTATTCCAAATTGCTGAAGAATTGGAAGAACTATCCTAACCAGTTGAATAAGTGGCACACAGACGCTTCTAGGGGTCTTAGAAGCGCATATTATGTACAAGTAAGGCAATTCACCTCATGGACGACTACAACGAGTTCCAACTCCAAAACATGATGAACATGGATGATCTTGATCTGGAGTCTCTTCTGAACGAAGAGTATCCCCAAGAGACTGAACTTCCCACGGATCTGCTTGATGACTTCTGAAGATTGGCGCTACAGTGAAGAGCGCATGGACGTTAGAACACAGGGACTGAACATTCTACTAAAGAAGTTTGGATCTGAGCTGTGTTCTGATGGTTCACCGCGCTATTCAACCCAAAGCATCTATGAATGTATTCATGATTGGGTGTCACAGGGTAACAAGCGAACAGACGGCATTGTAGCGTACTACAAAGCGTACTATGGGAATTAGACTCCCAGAACCCAAGAACGGTGCTGGTCTCATACCCTTCGGATTATCTTTATTATTCGGGGTATCCATTATCGTGTTTGGGTACTATCATAATGACATGCACCTGATGACGGTGCTCAAAAACGCTGGATTCATCAAATGATCATCATCACTTGTGAAGAACACGGTTGTGCTTACAGCATCGATGCTGAAGGTACATTGTTCTATTCTCCACTCATGGTCGGTGGCGGACTTGAGACCGAAGACTGGACTGAAGTCGATCACATGGCAATGCTTGGTGAAGACGAGAAGGATCGTGAGATCACGAACAGGGTACTGGAGCAATTGATTCTTGCAAACCAGGCACTGGGGTGGTACTATACAGAAGTTCCGATGGCAGTCTGATGGCAACCACTCATTCCTACTACAAGGTTGAAGTTGACTTCCCCGAGTCACCTCAGCACCCGATCATCTACTTCCGCAAGTGCCGCAAGTGTAAGACTGCGAAGGGTATGGATCGCCAGCACAATCGTATGGTCAATGAGTCCTGCGATCAATGGCGTGATTATCAGTTCCGTCGTCTTACTGTATCGCGTGTGCCACAGGATGTTGCCGTTAAGCACTGGTCAGTATCATGAATGCCACCTTCCGCACCATCGACGCTCAAATCCGTCGCACCATCATCAACAAGATTGAGAACTATGACATCGTAGACCTCAAGCGCATTGCTTATGAGGTAAGATGTGAAGAGATGGGTATCTACCCTGACCAAACCTATGCTGACTTCCCCACCGAGGACTGATCTCATGACCGTCTCCTTCCCTTCTAAGCAACATCATCTTGCAGCACTGTATGATGCATGTGCTTTAATTGTTGACACATACCGTCAAACCGCTGTGTTTGATGTGTATACTGAAGAGGGTCTTGAGGACCATCACAACTTTGCTGCAACTGCCCGTGAAGTCATGGGATTGATTGCAGAAGGCGAAATCAAGTAACACCACTCTCTCCACATCATGTTCCACTACACACCCACTGTCAAAGAGTGCAAGGACTACCTGATCAACAAGAAGGGTTGGACATTTACCAAGAAGTGTCCGCACTTGCATTATTACTATTGGAAGACCAATGGTAATGATAAATGGTCTAATAGCAAGATTTGGACCATGAAGGAGATGCGTTATGGTGTTGAGCGCATGAAGATGCAAGATTGGTTGGATGCTGAGAAGGAAAAACTCCGTCAAGGTGTTCAACTGTCATTGTTCTGTGATTGGGAGTATGCATCATGAAGGATACATCTGCAACGTATCAAATCGAGGTAACAACAGATGAGGGTAAGTTATCTTATCTTCAAACGATGCCAACACGTCCTAAGACAGCAAAGGGTATCAAAGCACAAAATACCAAATTGGAGAACTATGCCAAGAAGAAGTATCCAAATTGGAGTTCTATTGAGGTAAAACCACTATGAGGCGTATTACTGTGCGATTGACCTATCTTAATGGTAGGATAGAGGAGAAATCAATTCCAGTGGCATGTAGTGCTAATGAATTGGTTAATATGTTAATGGACACTGTTCCAATGATCATGAATGTTGAATGTATTGGTGAGGGACCAGCATGAACTTAAACTATGTCATTGAATTAGATGAGAAGACATACCAATACTTTAAGGGTATTGCATGTTCTGATGATGGATTGCCTATGTTCTCCAATGCATTTGCAGATGAAGGATATAAACTTCGTGTTGCAATGAAGAGAGCAGAAGCAGAAGTTGCATGGGCAGAGTATACTGCTATTCATCAAAATCCAGAAGACCGTCGTAGCAAGGAGGAGTTCTTTGCAAATGAATTCTTTATCACTGTATGAGTTTGGTGGTCGCCCTGTTACTCCCACACATCTATTACTGTTAATCAGTGAGATGGAAGGAACGTATCAGCATCTCAAGTTTATGGGCTTTAAGGAAGACATGGATGCCATTGATGAGATGAAGAAGCGGTATTATAAACTGTACTTCAAAACAAAAAAGGAGATGCCCAATGATTAGTACATCATTACAAGTAAGTGACGATGGTATTCTAACAATCCCTGATGCAATGTTAGAAGCACTGGGATGGAATGAAGGTGATGAACTAGAATGGGTAGAACATGATGATGGGTCTTATACACTTAAAAAGGTATGAAGAAGAAGCAAACACCAATCAAACACACTGGTTCTAAGAAGTTTGAATTATTCCCATGGTCATCATTCTTATGGAGATTAGATGATCTTACTGATAAGAAGGTGTGTTGGTTTGAATGTGAAGAACACGCAGAGAAGTATATAAGACGTTATAATTGTAAGTACAAACTTCAGCATTACACAGGTGTCAAACACAAATCTAATTCAACCAAATGATCCCAGGTACTTCACACAGACTAGTGATGGGGATTATGATCGTCATGTTTATCGTGTTGTTCTAAAGGATGGTAGATCTACTATCATTGATGATTATGAACAGATGAGAGCATTCTGGTTCCAGTATGAATCTAAACTTCTTAGTCATGTAGAAGTGATTGATGCTTGTCAGTATGATGTAGATGATTGTCAAGACACAAAGCAATCAGTCAAGGGTTTTGGAAGCTAACACAGAGTACTCTATAACATTTACATTTTACTCATCTGAACCGTTCTCTAAGTAACTCTCCACGTCTCCATGATTCTCCTCTTACCGAGGGGTTAGCGCCGCTATTTTTTATAATTTTTTATAACCGCTGAGGTATTCTGAGGTATTCTGAGTGCCTCTGAGGTACTCCCCCAGACAACTCCCCAGGTACTAGGAAGAGACTGAGAATTATACGATAAGATGCTGTGAAGTATCTGTCTAGTATCTGCAGAGGTACTTCGTAGTATCTCTGAAGAATATGTATTAGTTTATACCAAATATATGTTTTTTTATATTATAAATGGTTTATTAAATGTATTTGTGTGTTTTGTTCTTTTGAATACATTGTTTTTCTGCCCCCATAAATAAGACCTCTTTT
>CEUJ01075317.1_pt1 | contig 55101 bp, 60 predicted proteins | sample 361531 | NCBI WGS metagenome assembly CEUJ01 (sample SAMEA2622842, study PRJEB7988) | marine metagenome | biome: marine biome (ENVO:00000447); feature: marine epipelagic mixed layer (ENVO:xxxxxxxxx); material: "saline water (ENVO:00002010), including plankton (ENVO:xxxxxxxx)" | depth 140 m | reverse complement strand
CTGTGTTTAAGTCATCAATGACATCATCTTGTTTTCTTATTGTTTTAAATTTAGAACTTACTTCTTTAGGATCTTTTATAAGGAATGTATCTGTACTCATCCGTAATATTTCAATAGTTTTTATGCTCATCTTTGGAATGATAACTAAATCAGTTGGCAATGGTCTCACTCCTATTTTTATTGTTAGAACAGCAATACCTTCTGCATAGTCTCCTATTCTTTCTAATTCTTCAATTACATACATGCAGGAAACTATTTCTCTTAAGTCAGACGCTAAAGGAGCTTGTCTTCTTAATATACTCATACAAAGATCTTCTATATCACCGCACATTTTATCTATGACATCGTCACCTTTGATAACATCTTTTGCTAGATCCATATCTTGTTTAAGAAGAGAATTGATTGATTTCTCAATAGCTGACTCTACTGTTGATGCCATTATCTTAATTTCTGTTTCTAATCTTTCTAGTTCCTGATCAAATTCTACTCTAGCCATTATCCTATCCTTCCAGTGACATAATCTTCAGTTCTTTTATCTTTTGGGTTTCCAAATACAGAATCATTAGTACCGTATTCTATTAGTTCTCCTATTCGCTCTTGTCCTGCCATCATCACTGCTGCATAGTCACAAATTCTCGTTGCTTGTTGCATATTATGAGTGACTATTATTATAGTGACATTTGAAGATAAATCTTTTATCAGGTCCTCTAACTTAGATGTTGAAACTGGATCAAGAGCAGATGCAGGTTCATCCATCAAAATTATATCTGGATTTACTGCTAGGGCTCTTGCTATACACAATCTTTGTTGTTGCCCTCCAGAAAGCTCTAACCCGTTATCATTTAGCCTATCCTTAACCTCATCCCATAAAGCAGCTTTTTTTAATGATGTTTCTACTATACCTTCGATTTCATTTGATTTAAATCCGTTTATTTTAGGACCAAAAGCTACATTTTCGTATATGCTTTTTGGGAAAGGGTTAGGTTTTTGAAAAACCATTCCAATTTTAAATCTAATATATGTTGGATCTGACTTGTCAGAGTAAATAGATGTTTCATTATATTTGACATCACCTTCTACTTTTGCGCTAGGAATCAAGTCATTCATTCTATTAAAGCACCTTATTAATGTACTTTTACCACAACCAGAAGGACCTATAAGAGCGACTATTTTATTTCTAGGAATATTGAAAGACACCTTACTTACTGCTTTAGTTTTTCCATAGTAAACAGAAAGATCTTTAGTTGTTAATATTGATATGCTACTGTCTATTGAATCTATAAATTCATTGCTCATTTTTATAAAATCTGTATTTGTTTATTCTTATATATCTTAACACATCATAATTTATAATTGTTAAGACAATATTAATAGTCCTAGACATGGAAGATATATACAATTTAAATAAGTTTGAGATAACCCAGGTAATTGAGAAACAAAATTTTCCAAAATATCGTTCTGAACAGATATGGAGATATTTGTATAAAAATGAGGTTGAAAGTTTTGATGAAATGAAAAATATTTCAACAAAACTTATAGATTTATTAAAACAGAATTACGTTATAGGGAGTGTAAATGAGGTAAGAAGTATTGTATCCAAAGACAAATCTACCTATAAAAGTCTATTTTCTCTTAGAGATGGTCTAAATGTTGAATCTGTTTTAATGAATTATCCCTCAGATGATCATAGAAAACCAAGAAAAACAATTTGTATTTCTAGTCAAGTAGGGTGCGCTCTAGGGTGTACTTTTTGTGCCACAGGTCAACAAGGATTTACAAGAAATCTAACTTCTGGAGAAATTATTTCTCAAGTTTTGTATTATAAAAAGCTAGATAAAAATGGTTTTTTTGATGGAATATTAGATAAACCAGAAAGCTCTTATAAAGGTATAAAGAATATTGTATTTATGGGTATGGGAGAACCATTAGCTAATTATGAAAATACTATAAAAGCTATCAAGTTATTGAATGATGATAATGGTCCTAATTTTGGAGCTAGAAATATTACTGTTTCTACAGTTGGATTAGTCCCTCAAATTTTACGTTTAGCAGATGAAAAAATTCAGATAAACCTAGCTGTTTCAATTCATGCTCCAGATAATGAAACTAGATCTGAAACTGTTCCCATCAATAAAAGATATCCAATTGAAATGCTTATAGATGCTTGTAAAGAATATATAAGAAAAACAAATAGAAAGATTTTTTTTGAATATGTTTTATTAAATGGGCAAAATGACTCGCTAGAACATGCTACTAATCTAGGTAAATTATTGAGAAATTTACTATGCCATGTAAATTTGATTCCAGTAAACCCTACCCTTAAGTCAGATTTTATAAGATCAAATATTTCTGAAATTAAGAATTTTCAAAAAGAATTAATGTCTTTTGGTGTTCCTTCAACTCTTCGAATGGAGAAAGGGATTGAAGTAAGTGCAGGCTGTGGCCAGTTAGCAAACTCTAACTCATATTAGGAATCTATTGCTTCTGCTAAAACTTCAACAAGATATTTTGGTTTTTTATTAGATAAATCTCCTATCTGATCATGACAAGAAATTCCAGTAACAATTATTTCTTCTTCTTTTGAAGAATTATTTATAGCAGGTAAAAGTCTATCTTCTGCCATTTTTTTTGATATGTCATAGTGCTCTTTTTCCATTCCAAAAGAACCTGCCATGCCACAACATCCAGCATCAATTAAGTTTGCATTAAATTCATTTGGAAGATTTAATGATCCTAGTGAATTAGAAGTACCATCAAGAGCTCTTTCATGGCAGTGAACGAATAATAGAAGGTTTTTAGCTGTTGCATTCCAATTTATTTGTTGTTTTCCATCATCTTGAATTTGCATAAGAAGATCCTGAACAGTAAATGTATTTTCTGATATTTGCTTAGCTTTAGATTTATCTGTAGCTAGATCAGGAAATTCATCTTGCATTGAGGACATACAACTAGCTTCTACTCCTACAATCTTAATGCCCTGCTCAACATATTTATAAAGTAGGTCTGTGTTGAAATCTACATTCTTTTTTGCTTCATCAAGAAGCCCTTTAGAAATCATTGTACGACCACAGCATTTTCGATCTGCTATTTCAACTTCATAACCAGCTGCTTCTAAAATTTTTACCGCAGACTTTCCTACTTCTGGATGAATGAAATTTATATGTGTGTCATGAAAAAATAAAATTTTCCCTCTAGATTTTGAAGTGTTAGCTTTTCTTTTTCTAAACCAAGACTCAAATGTATAAGAACTTATATTTGGTAATTCTCTATTTTTATGAATTCCTATAAATTTTTCATTAAAAATTTTTGTTATGGGAAGCTTGTTGAAGAAATTAAAAATATGAGCCTGAGGACCTGCAATTAGTTTATATAATTTAGGTACGCTCCCAACAAGTTTTGATCTAAGTGGTGTTTTATTCTTTTTGTAATAGTTATGAAGAAATTCATACTTTATTTTTGCCATATCTACATTAGCTGGACATTCAGATTTACAAGATTTACATTCTATACATAAATCAAGAACTTTTAACATCTTTTTACTGGTTAGCAAATCTTCTTTCAGAGCTCCAGATAAAACACCTCTTAGAGCATTAGCCCTACCTCTAGTAGAATGAACTTCTTCTCTTGTGGCCATATATGATGGACACATAGCTCCTGCATTTAGTTTTCTACACGCTCCTACACCAATACATTTTTCTATAGCACCTTCAAATCCACCTTCTTGAGTAAAATCTAAAACGGTATCTATAGTTTTTAGTTTATATGCTGTTCCATATCTCAAGTTATCTCCCATTTTAGGAGTGTCAAATATTTTTCCTGGATTCATAATTGTTTCTGGGTCAAAAGCTTGCTTCAAATCTCTAAATGAATCAATAATTTTTGGCCCATACATCTTTTCAGACCATACTCCTCTTACAATTCCATCTCCATGTTCACCACTCAAAGATCCGTCAAACTCTTTTACAAGGTCTGATATCTCGTCAGAAATTTTAATCATTCTGTCTATACCTTCTTGATTTTTAAGGTTAATAGTAGGTCTGATATGTAAACATCCTTCTGATGCGTGACCATAATATCCAGCCTCAGTTCCGTTATTTCTTACTATTTCATCAAATCTTTTTACATATTCTGGTAATTTTTCTGGAGAAACAGCTGTGTCTTCAACAAAAGGTATAGGTTTTTTGTCACCTGGAATATTCATCATTAATCCTAAACCAGCCTGTCTCATTGCCCAAACCTGCGCTATTTTTGAAGGTTCATAAAGTTTTGTAATAGCATATGAAAGATTCAACCTATTCATCTTTTGAGAAAGTTTTTCTATTTTACTCTTAACTTCACTTTGAGAATTCCCATTCATTTCTACTACAAGAATATCTGTTGGATCCCCTTGTAAAAAGTCAAGATTTCTAGAAAACCCTAGAGACTGTTTTGCTTGAGTAATAATCATCTCTCCAATATGTTCAACAGCTGCAGGACCTTCATCCAAAGTTGCTACGGTTGCTTCCATTGATTCTACTAAATCTTTAAAGTGAAGAATTGCTAATCCAACAAATTTTGGAATTGGTTCTAAGTTTAATTTTGCCTTTGTTACTGCAGCTAAAGTTCCTTCAGATCCTACCATTATATTTACTAGGTTTATCTTGTTTGAATTTGGATGCACAAGATCTAGATTATATCCACCAACTCTTCTGTTAACTTTAGAATATTTATTTGATATTTCATCATAGTATTTTGATGACAAACTCATGACATCTCTGTATATTTTCCCCTCTAGATTAGAAAGAGAAATTTTATCCTCTAAAACTTTTCCAGATATTTCTTCGAAATAAGCTTTAGAGCTATCGGATAGTATTACTTCCATTTCTTTTACTTGATCTACAGTTTTTCCATAAATAACAGAGTGAGCTCCACAAGAATTGTTACCCATTGCTCCACCTACGTTTGCTCTAGATTTTGTAGAAGGGTCAGGGGTGAAATGAAGATTCGTATGCTTGAGTCTTTGATTTAAGTTATCAATGGTTATTCCAGGTTCAGTAATCACATAATTTTCTTCTGGATTAATTTCTAAAACATTATTCATGTATTTAGAAAAGTCCATAACAACTGCTGAGTTTACAGTTTGTCCAGATAAACTTGTGCCTCCTCCTCTAGGAAGTACAGCAGTGTTATTTCTATTACAAATATCAATTATTGCTGAAACATCATCTGGGTTTTTAGGTAAAGTTACTCCTATAGGAGTCATACTATAGATAGAACCATCAGTTGAGTACATTTGTTTATATACATCGTCGAAGTTAACTTCACCTTGTATACTTTTTTTCAATTCGTTCTCTAGATAAGAATAAACATCATCAGATTTCTTTTTCTTTGCTAGAGTCATAGAATTACTTTATTCCATCAATTGTGTAAACTTGCTCTCCAGCTGGAGTGCTAACAGTCACTTCATCTCCCAATCTTCTTCCAAGTATTGCTGCACCTACTGGCGAGACACTAGAAATTTTACCAACTAGAGGATTGGCTTCATTTGCTTCTACCAACTGATACTCATGGTTATTTTTACTTTGGTGATTAATTACAGATACTTTAGAACCAATGACAATTTGATCCCCTTGTGAACTGCTATCTATAATATTAGCTACTTTTAGAATAGCTTCAATTTCATATATTTTAGAATTTACCATTTCAATTTTTTCTCTTGCAGCATCAAGAGGAGCATTTTCTCTAATATCACCATCTGCAGCTGCTTTTCTAACTTCTTCAGCTAGTTTTGGCATTTCTGTTTTGTAGTCCTTAAGTTGTTTTTCGTAATCTTTGTAACCTGCTTCAGTAAGATTTATCTCTTCACCTTTTGTGGCTTCAAGTTTTTTAGTAATTTTTCCTACATTAGATTTTTTCATTCTGAGATGAGATGCAAGATTGCCGCTGGACAACTCATTATTCTTGAGGAAAGTTAGGAATTTTTTGATATATGCGACTTTTTGAGGGGCAGTATCGGTACTTGTTCTTTTTGCGAATTCATCTGAATAAGCACCAATTTCTGATGGAGTTATAGTTTTAATTTCTCTATCTGGGCCAATCCATCTAACCATTCTACCAATCTCTTGTTGAGCAACATTATTTAGTTTTCGTGGAGAATTTTGAACATAATATTGGAAGGCAGAAGTTAGGTCTGTAAGTACTAGATTATCTTCTACAGAATTTTCTTCTGAATTATTTATTTTAATCAATTTAGCCCCCACAGTTAAATTTCGTATCATACTATTTTAAATCAAATTTTAGATTAATGTGTTCTAATAAGAGTTGTTTTTGTAAAGAAATAATTCATTTTAGAATTTTTTTTGGTAATATTAAATAATTCATAAAAGTAAAAAATAATATAAAAAAAAAGAAATTATCCAGAGAAAATTTATAAGCAATGCCAAAAAGAACTTATCAACCTAAGAACAGAAGAAGATCAAGAGTCCATGGATTTAGGAGTCGAATGAGAACTCCAAGCGGAAGAAGAGTTTTGGCTAGAAGAAGAACTAAAGGCCGAGAAAGACTAACTGTATAAAACCAAATTTTGGAAATAAAAAGTCTAAATAAAAAGTCAGAATTTTCTTATCTAAGAAGATTCGGTACAAAAAATAAATTCAATTTTATAACTATTAGTACTACGAAGAACGAAAATAAAGATTTTAAGCTTGGATTTCAAATAAGTACTAAAACAGGAAATGCAGTTTTTAGAAACAGAATTAGACGGCAATTAAAAGATATCTTTTACCAAGTTTTCAAGAAATATGATAATGATCCTGAAAAAACAGGATTGTGGATTTTAGTAAATGTTAGTCCTAAAATTGAAAAATTTGATTTCTCTGAATATAAATCTTTTTTAGAAAAGATAGATTTATAGTGAAAAAAGTGAGAGTTAGTTCGGCTGATAATTTGCTGAGATATTCATTAGGTTATATTTTAGATTTCTATAAAATATGTGTATCTCCTTACATTAATAGTGAATGCTCATATGTTGAAACCTGTTCTTCATTTTCTAAAAGAATCATTTTGGAAAAAGGAGTTATTATTGGTTTATTTTTGACTTTTTTAAGATTGATTTCATGTACCCTAAGCCCACTAACCTTTCATTTAAAGAAAATAAGAAAGAATAAGATATTTTTACTTACTTTTCCGTTTATCTCAATTTTATTTGTTTCGTGTATGAGTTTTTCATATGAAGGAGGATGGTCTAATATTGTTTATTCTGAATCTGATGATTCTTACTTGGTAACGACTAGTAAAGGTAAATTACATAAATTTAAACTATCTGATGGATTTCCTAATGTTGAATGGACTTACCCTGAAGAATCGAAAAACACATCTTATTCTGATCCAATAATATTTGAAAAATCAGTTATAAGTTCAACTTTTAGCTGTAGAGGTAACTCGTGTGAGGGAGAAATTTTTCAATTAGATTTACAAAGTGGTGATCTTCAGTGGAAAATTAATACTAATACTAAAATAAGTTCAAAAATTGCTATTAATGGTAATGTTCTTGCATACGCTACTCTAAAAAAACAAACTGAAGTGTCTAATAACAAAGAAGCTGAAATTCATTTTATAGAATTGTCAGACAATACTTATGAATTTTTAGGAAAAATTACTTTAGAGGGTGAAATATGGACTGGAATATATTTATTCGATGAAAAATTTGTTATTTCTACTTTAGATGGATGGATTTATATTCTAGATGCTAACATCAGCCTGTCAGAAGAAATTACACTTGAAAATATAACAATAGATTCTAGGAAATTTCCATATTCAATAAATTCACCAATTGCATATTCAAATAATCGATTATTTTTCTCAGATGTTTCAGGAACATTTTATTCTGCAGATGTAAGTAATTTAAGTTCTAGCATCTCAAGTGATATAGGCAATTGGATGATTTCATCACCTATTTTTGAAGGTACAAAAATTTATGTATTTACAGTTAATGGTGATTTTTTAATTCTTGATTCTCAAAATCTAGAATTATTAGAAAGTTTTTCTACTGAAAAAATTATAGTTGGAGATCCAACTATAACCTCGTATGACAAAAATGAGTACATTCTTATTCCAACTGAAAAAAAGGGAATAGAAGTTATAAGTAATAAAGAGCTTGACTTTGCTGAAAGTCAAGGAAGCTACCCAACTGATAAAAAAATCTATAGTTCTCCTTTAGTCAACAAAAATAATCTATTGATTCATACACAAGATGGTCAGATTTTATTCTTTAGACTAAAGTCCAGAGATTTGTTTTATTGTCTAGATCTAAATGAAAGAAAGATTTGTGATTGATTATTAAATAATGAATATTTTTAGCCTTTTTTGGAACAACTTAATAATGAAACCCATGATTAATAGTTTATCTATTTTGTATGATCTCTTGGGAGATAATTTGGGTCTATCTATAATTTCTTTCACTATAATTATTAGATTTATATTAATTCCTCTTACAATAAGGCAGACTAAACAAATGAAGAGGATGCAAGAGATACAACCGCAACTCCAAGCTATACAAAATAAGTATAAAAATAAGACTGTTCAAAACAGACAAAAAATGCAACAAGAGACTATGGCTTTATACAGAGAAGCTGGAGTTAATCCTATTGGTTGTTTAGGGCCACTTATAATTCAAATGCCAATATGGATAGGATTATACAGAGCTATATTCAAAAGTGCTCCCTCCTCGCCCGAAGGTTACGTAGAACTTTCAAAGAATTTTTATTCATGGAATCAATCTATTGCAAAGGTTCCTTTCAACACAGAGTTTTTAGGAATTGATCTTGTTGATTTTGTACAATATGCACCTTCACCTTGGCAATTTGGATTGCCGATTATTGTTGGTCTTTCAATGTATATTCAACAAAAATTTACTATGTCTCCGACCACAGATCCTAGGCAACAACAGACACAACAAATGATGTTATGGATGATGCCTATAATGTTTGGAGTTTTTACATGGCAATTTCCTGCTGGTTTAGCAGTTTATATTCTTTTTTCAAATATTATTGGAATTTTAATTCAATATTTTATTGGAGGTAAGCAACCAATAATGCTTTTTGGAAAATTATATCTGGGAACAGATGAATCTAGAAAAAATTATCTAAATAAATTAGATGATCAAAGAAAAAGTAAAACAAATAATAAAGAAGAGGAGGAGACTGATGAACCCAAAAATATTCAAAGGGAGAACAGTAGAAGAAGCAACAGAAGAAGCTCTAAAAACTCTAAACGAAGATCTAGAAAATCTTGAAATAAAGATTATTGATACCGGACGTAATGGTATTTTAGGTTTAGGTGGGCACCCTGCCGAAATTGAAGTTTATGTATTGGGAGCTCCAAATACATCTGAAATTGATGAAAAACCTAAATCAAATCAGAAAAAAGTGAAGAAGGATACTAAGCCTAAAAGAACTACTTCATTAAAAAAGGAACCAAAAAAAACCAAACAAACTAAAAAAGATGAAAACATTCCTACTGAGAAAGATCCTGAAATTGAAGAAGTAGTAGGTAAAATCCTTAATAATCTAATAAACTCAACTGGTTTAGATGCAGATGTTTATGTAAGAGATCAAATGGAAGAAGGTTCAATTGTTTTTGAGCTTGAAGGTCAAGATTCAGGGTTATTAATTGGAAGAAGAGGAGAAACTCTTTCATCTTTAGAATATTTAGTAAGATTAATGGCTAGTAAGACTTTAGATAAAAGAGCAAATATAATGATTGATGTAGAAGATTACAAACTCAGAAGGAAAGAGAAACTAGAGAATATAGCAAAAAAAACTGCTGAAAAAGTATCTAAGACTGGTAAAAGAATTAGTCTAGAACCTATGTCAGCAGCAGATAGAAGAATTGTTCATATGACTCTTGCGGAATCTAAAAATGTTAGTACTCAGAGTAGAGGTGAAGGAATGCATCGAAAGGTTGTCATAAATCCTGTTAATGAGTAATGATTGATATTTTAGTCATTGGTAATCCGACGCTTGATTACATAGATGGTAAATTTTTTAGTCCTGGGGGACCAGTAACATATGTAAATAACTCTTTATTTCAAATGAATCAATCGTCTGTTACAACCATTACAAGTTTTGGGGAAGATTTTTCAGAGAAAAATCTAATGAATTCCAAAAATTTAATAAATTTGAGGAGTGAGTTTACAAATATATTCGATTTTCATCTTTCTTCTGATACTAGAAATATGCAAGTTTTATCTGGAGGTAATAGTATAAAACTTGAGAAGATAAAAATTGAAAATAGTCCGGAAATAATATTTATATCTCCAGTATTAAATGAAATTTCTATTAGTGATACTAAATTATTGATGAATCGTTTCCCTGCCTCATTTTTTGTGGGTATGCCTCAGGGTTGGATTAGAAAATTAGAAAATAAGAAAATTTTATTTGATTTCTCTAAAATTGAATATTTTCCCTATTTTGATCTACTTTTTTTTTCAGATGAGGAAATAAAAGAAAGTAACATTTCTATAGAAACCTTTATAGATTTATCAAAAATATTAGTGATAACCAAAGGTAATAAAGGAGCTGAGATTTACTTTGAAAATGAAATTATACGTATAGAACCTATCAAATCAAAACTCCTAAATACTATTGGAGCAGGAGATATTTTTGCATCAGTCTTTTCACTAGAATATTATAAATCTAAAAATATCGTATTATCAGGGCAAATTGCTAATAATGTAGCTGCTAAAAGTATAGAATATTTAGGATTAGAATCAATCAACTCAGATGTTTTTAAAATATTTCAGAAATAAAGACTGAAATAACATATAAAAAAACTGAGAACTGAATAATCTTGTCGCTGAGAATTATAGATTCAGGACTTTCTCCTAGGGTACTATTTTTTGTTACAGCAAAGTATCTAATTATACCCATGCTAAAAAAAATTATAGTTAGTCCAAAAATTATATTTCTTTCCAAGCTAAGTATTTCTGAAATTGAATAAATCGAGTATGAAAATATATTTATTAATAATAAAGTAACTACTTTAGAATTTGAAATTTCTTTATAAAAAGAAACTATATTCTTATTTCTAAAATCTCCTGATTTTGATTCACTAATTCTTTTTATAAGAATTATGAATAGAGTTGAAAGAAAAGTTAGTATATATAGCCATATTGAAATGCTTAATGTTATCGAATAAGCTCCAGCAATCATTCTTATAATATAAAAAATAGTAATAGAAATACTGTCCAATATAATAAGATTTTTCAATTGATAACTATATAAAAAGCTAAGTGTTATGTAAGAAAAAAATAAGATTAGAATATAAAAATTTACTATCAATGAAAAAATAATCCCTAAGATCAAAAATATAGTAATAAAAATAAATATCTCTCTATTTGAAATTTCATTGTTTGCTATTGGCCTTAGTTTTTTAGAAGGATGTTTTTTGTCAAATTTTTTATCTATTAAATCATTAGCTTGATAACCAATTATCGAAGCAGAGCTTAAGGCTAAGAAGCATAAAAAAGAATTAGCTAGAATACTGGATAATTCATTAATACTCCATTGATCTAAAGTAAAAATCAGAGGAATAAAGATAACAAAATTTTTTAGTATTTGCTTTGGCCTTGCAGAAATGACAAATTTTTTCATAAATAAATTTTAGGATCATTATTTTATATTTGGTGTAAATTATTCAAAACTTACTATTTATCTACTTTATAATTTTGTATGAAAATGTCACTATGATATTAGTGATAACTCTTCAAATAAAATTATATTATTTATGGCTATAGAATCATTAAATGAAGAATGTGGAGTTTTTGGGATATATAATCCAAGTGAACCTGTAGCTGAGTCTATATATCTTGGTTTGTTTGCACTTCAACATAGAGGGCAAGAAAGTGCTGGTATTGCAACATCTAATCACGATGAAATTTTCTACAAAAGTGATACTGGACTAATAGCTAATGTTTTTGGTGATTTCGATATTAATCAACTCAAAGGAAACATTGGTATAGGTCATACTAGATATTCAACAACAGGTACAGACAGCAAACAAAACGCCCAACCTCTTCAGGTTTTTGGAACTAATGGAGAAATAGCTTTAGGGCATAACGGTAATATTGTAAATTCTGAAGAGCTCAAAGAGCAATTCTTAAATCAATATGATATCGATTATAAGACTACATCTGATTCAGAAGTAATTGCTCATATGTATGCAAATGCTATTGGAAAAGATTGGTTTGAAAAATCAAACTATTGTATGAGATATATAAAAGGTGCCTATTCACTTCTTATTATGACAAAAAATGAAATGATTGCAGTCAGAGATCCATTAGGAATTAGACCTCTGTGTTTAGGAAAAAAAGATGATTCATGGGTTATTTCTTCAGAGTCATCTGCCTTATCTCACATTGGTGCTGATTTTATAAGAGAAATTGATAATGGAGAAACAATTGTAATTAATAGTGAAGGGATGAAATCTTCTAAGTATCCATCAAGATCAAAAGATCATAAGATGTGTATTTTTGAACAAATATATTTTTCTAGGCCAGACTCAGTCATAGATGGACAATTGGCGTATGAATCGAGATTGAAGATGGGTAGAAGTTTAGCTATAGAACATCCGGTAGAAGCAGATATAGTAGTAGGAGTGCCTGATTCTGCTATTCCTGCAGCCATTGGTTATGCAAATGAGAGCAAAATACCATACACTGAAGGACTTATAAGAAATAGGTATGTTGGCAGAACATTTATTTCCCCAAATCAAAAATTAAGAGAATTAGGTGTAAAAACTAAATTTAATGTTTTAAATGAAGTGGTTAGAGGGCAAAGGATAATACTTATAGATGATTCTATAGTAAGAGGAACAACTACTTCTAGAGTGATAGAAATGATAAAAGATGCTGGTGCTAAAGAGATTCATATGAGAGTTTCTTCTCCACCTATTACATCTCCATGTTTTTTTGGAGTTGATATGGCTACAACATCAGAACTAATTGCAAATAAATTTTCTGTAGAGAAAATTAGAAAAATGCTTGGAGCAGATTCATTAGGGTTCTTAAGTGTCAATAATCTAAAAGAGTCTGTAAATGCTTCTCAAAATAATTATTGCAAAGCCTGTTTTACAGGAGATTACCCCATGCCTGTGCAACTAGACTTTGATAAATTTCATCTTGAAAAAATAAGGCAAAAGTAAAAAATATGGCTAGTGAATATAAACAGTCAGGAGTAGACCTAGAAAAATCTGACCTGATAAAAGATAAACTAATTAATAATATTCTTCGAACTCATAATGATCAAGTTATTAATAATGGAGATGGATTTGGAGGACTTTTTTCAGGTAGAAATATTAATAAAAATTCTGTTTTAGTTTCAACAACTGATTCTGTAGGTACTAAAGTAAAGATATCCGCAAAACTTGGATTACATAAAAATTTAGGGATGGATATTGTAAATCACTGTATAAATGATCTTATACCTCAAGGTGCAAGACCTATGTTTTTTTTAGACTACTTAGCATTTGCTTCTTTAGATGAGAAGATAGTTTTGGATGTTATTGAGGGTGTTAGTGAGGCTTGTTCTAAGGTAGGATGTGCAGTAATTGGAGGAGAAACAGCTACTCTTCCAGGTGTTTACAATGAGGGTGATTATGATGTTGTTGGCTTTATGGTGGGATCTGTTGATAAGAATAAGTTAAAAATCAGAGAAAATTCTAAAGAAGGTGACATACTAATTGCATTACCTTCTAGTGGACTTCATACAAATGGATATTCTTTAGTAAGAAACATTTTCAATTCAGATGAAAACATTTCAAATTTATCAAAGAAAGTCGAAGGCGAAGAGAAAAATCTAGGCGAACTACTTGCTGAGCCGCATAAAGAATATTTGACCACCTTAGACCCAGTTTTGGATGATATTAATGCTATTTCTCATATAACTGGAGGAGGGCTGAGGAAAAATTTACCTAGAGTCTTTGATAAAAAATTAACAGCTAAAATCAATAAAAAATCTTGGTCTATTCCTCCTCTTTTTAGAAGCATAATGAAACAAGGAAATGTATCTGAGAATGAGATGTTTGATGTATTTAATATGGGTGTAGGAATAATTTTGATAGTTGACCCTGCTAAAAAAAATATTATTCTTGATCAATGTGAGAATTCTTGGGTCATAGGAGAATTATTTTCTAAGAAACAAGATGAAGAAAATGTCCAGATTTTATAGATAGGAAATTATGAGAGCCTTAATAAGTGTTTATGATAAAAATGGATTAGATGAGTTTTGTAAAACTCTTGATTCTTTGGGTTATGAAATATATTCAACTGGCGGAACATTAGATTATATAAAAAAAATTGGGATAGATGCTTTTTCTATTTCGGATATAACCAATCATGAAGAAATCCTTGAAGGTAGGGTAAAAACCTTGCATCCTAGAATTCATGCAGGAATTTTAGCGGATCCTGATAATCCAATACATAATTCTGATATCAGACGTCTCAACTTACAATTATTTGATATTGTAGTGAATAATTTATATCCTTTCGAAAAAGTTTCAGAAGATCCTAAATCTTCGCATGAAGAAATTATTGAAAATATTGATATTGGGGGACCTTCAATGTTGAGAGCAGCAGCAAAAAATTTCAAAAGAATGATTGTTTTGTATGACCCCGAAGATTATTCTGATATTTCACAAAAACTAATAAGTAACAGTGTAGATCTTGAAACTAGAGAAAAATTAGCAAAAAAAATATTCAAAGTAACCTCTGATTACGATAAAAAAATTTTTGATTTTCTTAGTAAAAATGAAGAACAAAGCATCATGCCGTCTAATTTAGACATAAATCTATCGAAAATTGCAGACTTAAGGTATGGCGAAAATCCACATCAAATTGGAGCTGTCTATTCTGATAAAAAAAATGGTGTAGCAAATTCAACATTATTACATGGAAAAGCGATGTCTTACTTAAACTACTTAGATGCAGATGCTGCTTTCAGTGCTGCAAATTCTTTTCAAGATAACTGTGTAAGTATTATAAAACATACAAATTCATGTGGTCTTTCGTATCATAAAAATCAAGTCGAAGCATATAAATTAGCATTGCGCGGTGATCCAGTATCTGCTTTTGGAGGCATTATAGGCTTAAATTCAGAACTTCAACCCGAAACAGCTTTGGAAATTTCGAAAATCTTCTATGAAGTAATTATAGCTCCTAGTTTTTCTAAAAAAGCCCTAGAAATTTTAACTGCAAAAAAAAATATTAGACTTATCAAATCAACTTTTGATGATCAAACTAAAGAATATAGAACTATAAATGGAGGAATTCTTTATCAGGAGAAAGATAATTTTGAATTAGATACTTCTGATTGGGAATTTGTTACAAAAAATAAGCCTAAAAATGAGGATATGGAAAACTTGATTTTTGCATGGAATTCAACGAAGTTTGTAAAATCTAATGCAATTGTAATAACTGAAAACAACTCAATTATTGGAATTGGTGCAGGTCAACCAAATAGAGTGAATAGTGTAAATCTTGCAGCAAAAAAAGCTGAGGATCATCTTACTGAGAATTCTATACTGGCTTCTGATGCTTTTTTCCCGTTTTCAGACAGTATAGATTTAGCTAATAAGTATAATATCAAAACGATAATACAACCTGGTGGATCAATAAGAGATAATGAGGTAATAGAAAAAGCTGATGAATTTAAAATAAAAATGATTTTCACAAATCAAAGACATTTTTCCCATTAAATTTATGACTACTGAAGTAATATTTCCTGTTTATAATGAATCTGATACTTTAAGCGAACAGATAAAGATATTTAATAAATTTTTTGACGAGGAAATCAAAAAAAATATTTTTATTACGATTGCAGATAATGGATCTACAGATAATACTGCTACTATTTCAGATAAATTATTGAAAAAAAAATTAATTCAAAAGTATGTATTTATTCCTCAAAAAGGTAGAGGAAGAGCCATTAAGGATTGTATAAAAAAATCTAAAGCAGATATTGTTTGTTACATGGATATTGATCTATCAACAGACCTGGCACATTTTAAAGAACTTATAGATTCAATTTCTAAGCAAGGGAATGATATTTCTATAGGATCAAGGTTGTCTAAAAAATCTAAGGTAGTTGGTAGAAAAAAGATAAGAGAATTTACATCTAGAGCTTATAATCTTTTAATTAAATTTTTCTTTCCAATGAGTGGTATAAAAGATATGCAATGTGGATTTAAGGCTTTTTCTAGAAAAAAAATCTTACCAGTTATTGATCTTGTTCAAAATAATAGGTGGTTCTTTGATACTGAGTTGATAATAATTTCTCGAAAGCTTAATCTAAAGATTGATCAAATACCCGTAAAATGGACAGATGACCCTAATACTAGTGTCAATATAATTAGCACAGCTATTGAGGATATAGTAGGATTAACTAAATTGAGATTCAAATTATTTAAGAAAATTCATATAAGAAATGACCAATAATCAAAAACAACAAGTTGATCGTTCGATAATTGTAGGTGAAACTTCAGAGATATACCTACATAGAACCTTAAATATACTTAGAAATGAGGGATTAAATCCTTTCGTTACATATGAGATAGAATCTACTGATTCAGGAATAGTATGCGGAATTAACCAGATAATTGATCTACTCGATCATGTTTTACCTGAAGCTGACAGAGAAGTATGGGCTTTACAAGAAGGTTCAGAAATTTCTGAAAATGAGGTGATAATTAGAATAAAAGCAAGATTTGCAAGTTTTGGGTTATATGAAACCTCTATGTTAGGAACCTTAACTTCATGTTCTTCTTGGGCAACAGCAGCTCACAAATGTGTAACAGCTGCATCAGGTATTCCAGTTGTAAGTTTTGCCTCTAGGGCTGTTCATCCATCTGTAGCTGGTCAAGTTGACTATTCAGCATATGTTGGAGGATGCTCGGCTGTTAGTTCTTTAATTGGAGGTAAAATGACACAAACTACCCCTTCTGGGACTATGCCTCATTCATTAGTACTAATAATGGGAGAAACTGTAAGGGCAGCTTTAGCATTTGATAGACACATGGAAAAAAATGTTCCAAGAGTAGTATTAATTGATACTTTTAAGGATGAAGCTGAAGAAGCAATTCAAGTTGGTAGAGCTATGAAGAATACTATACGTGGAATTAGAATAGAAACACCTATAGAAAGAGGAGGTATTACTCCTAATTTAGTAGATGAAATAAGTAAAAAATTAGAGGGAGAGCAAATTCAAGGCTGTGATATATATGTAAGTGGAGATATGACCCCTGAAAATATTAAAGAATTTGTTGAAAAAAAGTCTAAAGTCGCAGGATTTGCGATAGATAACTATATTGCTAGAGGCTCAAAGATTAACTTTAGAGCTGATATAAAAGAAATAGAAGGAAAAGATATAGCTAGAAGAGGCCGAATACCTGGGGCAAAAATTTCATCTAGGTTAGATAGGATTTTCTAGAAATCTAATTTCTAAAACCTCACTGTCTTTTTTTTCGACATATGAACTAATTGATTGCTTTATCCCAACAAGCCAAAGTATTTCACTGTTTGATCGTAACACTAATATATTTTGTTTGTTATCAACTTCTTTATGATTTGATAGTACTTTTTTGACTCTTGTATAAATATTAGGTAAAGAATTGATCTTGTCACCTTCATTTCTTGAAGTTATTCTTATATCTCCAGATATAAATTTTTTATTTATATATATTTTATTTTTATTTGAATTACTTAAATCAGTAGGGTTATTAATTAATTTAGTAAATATTTTTCCTCTATTTTTGATAATTGTTGTTCCAGGTATATTTATTTTTTTATTTATTTTTTTTGTTTTATTTATTTTTGAAGAATCCTCAAAAATAAGATTTTCACCTTTTCTAAATAGTCTTATTTTTTTAGGTAAATTTTCTGAGTAAGATTTTTCTATTAATATTTTTTCAAACATTTCATAATGAGTTTTGCTTAGAAAAGTATTGGGCATGATTTGAAGAAATTTTTTAGATAAAATTTCAATTCCTTCTACTATGCTTAAATCCTTTAAATTTCCAAACTTAATTTTTTTTTTATTATTGTTATCGTTTACAATTTCTGATAGAGAATTTATTGATTTTAAGAAATTAGGATTTATTTTTTCAATCTCAGGAATAATTTTATTTCTTATTTTGTTTCTTGAGTATTTATTTTTTTTATTTGAAGAATCAATATTATATTTTAAGTTGTTTTCATCACACAAATTTTTAATTGTATTTTTGGTTAATTCAATTAGAGGTCTCATTAAGAACAAAGTATGTTCTTTTATTATGATTTTTTTATAAGATTTTATTCCTTCTAATCCTTTATATCCTGAGCCCCGAATTATATTAAAAAAAATAGTTTCAGCGTGGTCATTGAAGTTATGACCTAGAAAGATATATGGAGTGTTATATTTTTTTGAAAGTTCACAAAAAATATTTAGTCTTATTTTTCTTGCTTTTTCTTGGATACCCTTACTTCTTGGGTTGATTGGGGTATTAAATTTTTCCAATAATAATTTTTCATCTTTGCAAATTTTCGATACTAATGTTTCATCTGAATATGATTCTTCAGAGCGTAAGCCATAATTAATATGAGCAACTATTAAGTTTTCTTTAGGATTATTAATGACAGATCTTAAGAAATCTAGTAGAAATCTCGAATCCGGACCTCCTGAAAAACCTACTATAACTCTTGATTCTCCATTGATAATTGATTTAGGTAAAGTTAATGCTAATTTTTTATAAGTTTCATTAATTTTCAACATTTTTTCTTGAAGGCATCGATAGAATTCTAATTTGTATTTTTGAGATTTTGTTTTTAGATGTTTCTAAAATAGTAAATCTGTATCCTTTATAATTAGTTGTTGTGTTTTTTTCAGGTATTGATTGCAATCTATCAATAATAAAACCTGCTAAAGTTTCATATCTTCCCTCAGGGATATCAATATTCATCTCGTCATTAATTTCATTAATTGATATACTCGCATCCACTATAAACTGTTCATTTGAAACCTTAACTATTTTACTCTTATTGTTCCCATTTTCTTCAATACTCTCTCCAACTATTTTTTCTAAACATCTAGATAATGTTAATAATCCTGAAATTTCTCCAAATTCATCTATTGCAAGTGTTATTTTATTACCAGTATTTTGAAATTCTTCTAATAATTCATCTAGTAATTTCATTTCTGGAGAAAATAAACATTGCTTCATTAAAGTACTTATTGGTTTATTTATGTCTGCTTTTTCATTTGAAAGATAAAGCATTACTTCTTTAATACTGATAATTCCTAAAATGTCATCGAGAGAACCCTCACAAACAGGAAATCTAGTATGGGAAGTTTTCTTATAAATTTTAAGGAAGCTACTTATAGAAATGTTTTTATCAATCCAAACAATTTCAGGTCTTGGAGTCATAATATCTTTTATTTGCATCTCTCCGAACCTAAAAACATTTTCTAACATCTCACCTTGTGTAACATCTACAGTTCCCTCTTCTTCACCTAAATCAATTAGTTTTCTTAGTTCTCCTGTCGTTACCATAGGATTTTCTTCTATGGTTGATTTCAAAAATGTTCTAGTAATTAATTTTGGAATCATCGCAAATGTCCAAACTGCTGGTGTAGAGACAAACATAAGTCCTCTAATTATTTTAATTACTAGTAGAGACCACTTATCAGCGATTCTTGTAGAAATTGATTTAGGGGTTAGTTCTCCGAATGTAACTACAATTATAGTAGAAATAGCTGTTGCTATAATGACACTTGTTACGCTACCTTTGCCTACTAAATTTATGATTAAAGTTCCTACTAATGTTGCAATTAGTACATTAAGTAGATTACCAAACAGTAGCAATGTCCCAAAAAACTTCTCATTTTCTTCAAGAGTTTTCTCAATAGCCTCTGCTTTTTTATTACCTTGATCAGATAAATTTCTTATTCTAACTCTATTTACCGCTATAATAGACGCTTCAGAAGCACTAATGAATGCGCTTCCAAAAAGAGCTAGAATGATTATTATTATTAAAACTTCCACAATATGATTTTACAATTAAATTCATATTTGAAGAAATATAAAACCAAACCTAGATGATATCTAAACTACTTCAGAATCTTCGCTTTCTTTACTTGGATTCATAATAAGATCTTCAATCTTATCTGATATTTTAGGGTTGTTTTTAAGAAACTTTCTTACTGATTCTCTACCCTGACCAAGGCGTTCTCCTTCAAATGAATAAAATGATCCATTTTTTTCAATGATATTTTTTGTTACACCTATATCCAATAATTCTGCTTCTTTTGAGATTCCTTCATTATAAAGTATTTCTAATTCAGCTTTTTTGAATGGTGGAGCAACTTTGTTTTTTACAACTCTCACTCTTACCTTATTACCAATTAAATCTTCACCAACTTTTATTGATTCGGATCTTCTTAGATCTATTCGAACTGAGCTATAAAATTTTAAAGCTCTTCCTCCAGGGGTTACTTCTGGAGAACCAAAAATCACACCTACTTTTTCTCTTAATTGATTAATGAAAATACAAGTGGTGTTTGTCTTGTGGATTGTAGCTGTAAGTTTTCTTAGTGCTTGAGACATTAATCTTGCTTGAGCACCTACATGATAATCTCCCATTTCACCTTCTAATTCTGCTCTTGGCACCAATGCTGCTACAGAGTCAACGACGATTATATCTAAGGCCCCTGATGCTACTAAATGGTCTGTGATTTCTAGCGCTTCTTCAGCAGAATTTGGTTGTGATATTAATAACTCTTTATTGTTAACTCCAATTTTTTGAGCATAACTTGGATCCATTGCATGTTCAACATCTATATATGCAGCCTGACCTCCGTTTTTTTGAGCTTGAGCTAAGCAGGATAGAGCTAGTGTACTTTTACCTGCACTTTCAGCACCAAAAATTTCAACTATCCTTCCTCTAGGAACCCCTCCAATACCCAATGCTTGATCAAGTCCTATTGATCCTGTTGAAATAGCTTGTATATTCTCTGCCATATCTCCGGATTCATTCATCCGCATGACAGCTCCTTTACCAAAGCTTTTTTCTATTTGCTCAATTGTTAATTCAATTGTTTTATTCTCAGTTTTGACAGTTTTTTTGTTAGCCACTTTTTCGTCTCCTAGATGATACTATATTTTGAATATAGCACAAATGTTCTAAATAATTCAAGTAATCTGTCAACCCAATTGTTTAATCAGGTCTTGCTCTCAGATTTACGTCAAGTTCCATGTAGTTATAATCTCTAACTACTTCTATTTTTACTATATCCCCAGCTGTAGTGTTAAGTGCTAAATAGGACATTAAGTCTTCAAATGTATTAACTTTGTAATCATTTATTTTAGTTATAATATCTCCATCAAAATTAAGATCTGGCTGTATTGATGAATCTCCTTTAATTCCAGCAAGATGAGCGGGACCTTCATTAAGAACATCCAGTATCAAAACTCCCTTAAAATTTTCTTGTACATTTGCTCTTATTCTAGACCCATAATCTAAATTTAATGCATTAATACCTAGGTATGAATACATATGCTTATCTCCATTAACTATACTTGGAACAACTTGTTTCGCAAGGTTTATGGGAACGGCAAAGCCAACTCCTGAATTTTGCCTTGAGTTACTTTTAATCTGAGTATTTATTCCTATTACTTTACCCTCAGAACTAAGTAAAGGCCCTCCAGAATTACCAGGATTTATAGCAGCATCAGTTTGTATAACGCTAGGAATTTTATATGGTGTAAAAGTTGAATCCAATGTTCTTCCTATCGCACTAACTATACCTGTTGTTAATGTGAATTCTTGATCGAAAGGATTTCCTATAGCAAGTGTTAGTTCTCCAGGGGATATGATATCCGAATCATACAAATCAAGAGGTGTGAAACTTTCGTTTGATTGAATTTTTATGATAGCTAAATCTGAGTAAGAATCATAACCTTGAATAATCGCCTGGTATTCGTCATTATTATAAGTTCGGACTATTATAGAAGTATTTCTAGAATTTATTGCTGGTTGGATAACATGATAGTTAGTTATTATATTCCCAGAATTATCCCAAAAAAAACCTGAACCGGCACCAGTTTTATTTGCAGGGATACCTCTACTGTCTGTGTTATACAGATTGATTTGAACAACTGACTCGACCACTTCTGAAAATATATCTTTATAGTTATTTTCAAAAATTGTAGAAATTTCAGTTGGATTATACTCTTTTTTGCTAATTGGTTCTTCCCAATTTTGATTGTCGCAAGCCAAGATAAAGTATAAGCTGAGTAATAATGCTATTGTCTTTAATTTGTTCATTACTAAATTATAGTTGAGAAATATGAATTTTTTATGAAGATCAATAATCTCTGTAAGTATATTTATAATCTGAAGCTATTGGATATCTTCGATCTCTTCCAAAAGCTAAAGGAGTTATTTTTATACCAGGTGGAGATTGCCTCCTTTTGTACTCATTTCGATCGATCATAGTAAGGATCTCTAATATTTTTTCTTTAGAAATATTTTTTATTATTTTTTGATTATTTACTATTTCCTTAAAAGTTTTTTTATGTTCAATATAAAGTTCAATTATTAGATCCAAAATCTCATAGTCAGGAAGAGTATCATGATCAAATTGGTCAGGCTTAAGCTCAGCTGATGGTAATTTAGTAATAATATTTTTTGGGATTATTTCTTGATTTTTATTAATATGATTAGCTAATTGGTAAACAATTGTTTTTGGGACATCTTTCAATACAGAAAATCCACCTGCCATATCTCCGTATAGTGTAGCATAACCAGTTGCCATTTCTGATTTATTACCAGTAGATAAAACTAACCACGAAAACTTATTTGATATAGACATAATCAAGTTTCCCCTTATTCTAGCCTGAAGATTTTCCTCTGCATTATTTGATTCTGTACCCTCAAATAACCCTTTTAAGCTATTAGTCATTGAAGTATGTGATTCTATTATTGGAATATTTATTAGGTCTAACCCTAAATTATCACAAAGTTTTTTAGAATCTGAAACAGAATGTTCAGATGAATATTTTGATGGTAATGTTACTGCCCTTACATTTTCGGTTCCCATTGCTTTGCAAGCAATGGTAGTAACCAATGCTGAATCTATTCCTCCAGAGAGACTTACTAAGCATTTCTCAAAACCATTCTTTTCTGCGTAGTCTTTTGTCCCCAAAATCAAGGCATTAAGAATATCATCTATTCCGGATGTAGTAGAAAGTTTTTTCTTTTTATCTACTTTGATATGTGATTTTATATTTATTTTCTCATTAATGATTTCAAATTTTTTTGAGGATTTTACCTGTTCTAAATCTTTAGCTGTCAAATCTATAGTTAGCTCCTCACTAGTTTCTATAAAGCTTGGTAATGCTAATATTTTATTCCCCAGATCATCATAAACAAGTGAACTTCCATCAAAAATCAACTCATCTTGTCCCCCCACTGAATTAACGTAAATAAGATGGGATTTACACTCTTTAGAGACATTTGATAATAGTTTTTCTCTTTGTTCTTTTTTTATTGTATCGAAAGGAGATCCATTTATATTGATGATTAGGTTACATCCCAATTCTGATTGAATTTTACAAACTTCAAAGTCTTCCCATATATCCTCACAAATACTGATTCCTACCTTCACATCTTGATGATTAAGTGTGATGATTTGATTTCCTGAAGTAAAATACCTTTTTTCATCAAATACCCCATAGTTGGGCAATTTGTTTTTTCTATAAGTAGCAATTAATTTTTGATTTGAAATTATAGCTGCCGAGTTAAATAATTTATCTTTTTCTTTATCTATAAATCCGACAATAGTTGTTATATTTTTTGTAGAATCAATAATCTGATCTAAAGCTTTCAAATTATTATCAACAAAATTTTCACTTAGCACTAAATCTTCAGGAGGATAACCTGTAATTGTTAATTCTGGGAAGCAAACAATATCACATTCATTCTTGATAGCATCAGTAATTTTTTCAATAATTTTTTCTGTATTGGAATAAAGTGAACCAACTTTTGTATTTATTTGATTAATTGATATCTTGATATTAGACATCTTAAGTTCCAATTTTCTATAATTTGTTCCTGAAATACCCTCTAACATCTGGAAGCTTAGATTTTCCTTGTAAAAACATATCTATTTTTTTGGCACAGGAACGTCCACTTGCAATTGCATGAACTACTAGTGATTGTCCTCTTTCCATATCTCCGCAGGAAAAAACAGAATCTATATTAGTCATTAAATTATTATCAGTCTTTACATTTCCTCTTTCATCAAACTCAACATCAAGATCATTTAGCAAACCCTCTTGAAGAGGATGTACGAATCCCATTGCCAATAAAACCAGATCAGCATCAATTTCAAATTTACTATTTTCAATAACTTTAAGATCTTGTCTTCCAGTATCCTTATTGTCTATCCATTCAACTTTTTCGCAAATAAGTTTTTCGACATTATTTTTACCAGAGAAATTTTTTGTCATGACACTAAATTCTCTATCACCACCTTCTTCGTGAGCTGAGGATGTTCTTAGGATCATTGGCCATTCGGGCCAAGGATTACCAATTTTTCTAGTTTCAGGTGGTTCTGGCATTATTTCTATTTGTGTTATTTTTTTTGCTCCTTGCCTAATAGATGTCCCTAAACAGTCAGCACCTGTATCTCCTCCTCCAATAATAACAACATTTTTATTCTTAGCAGATATTGGAACTTTTTGAGAATTATCTTCCCAGTTTGGTTGAGACAGAAGTTCCATTGCAAAATGAACTCCATCCAAGTTTCTGCCTTCTATAGGAAGATCTCGCGGAACTGTTGATCCTCCAGCAAGACAGATTGCATCAAATTTATTCATAAGTTCATCTGATTTAATATCAATTCCTACGTTTGTTGAACACTTAAATTCAATACCTTCTTCTTCAAGTAGATCAATTCTTCTTCTTACGATATTTTTTTCTAGTTTGAACTCAGGAATACCATATCTCAGAAGTCCACCAGGCTCTTCATTTCTTTCAAATACAGTAACGTTATGTCCAGCTCTATTTAACTGCTGAGCAGCAGCAAGACCAGCAGGACCTGATCCAATAACAGCTATTTTCTTATCAGTTCGACTTTTTGGAGGCTCTGGTTTTACTAAACCTGATTCCCATGCTTTTTCTATGATATTCTTTTCAATCATTTCAATTGAAACGGGATCGTTATTAATTGATAAAGTACATGACGCTTCGCAGGGTGCAGGGCAAATTCTTCCTGTGAACTCAGGAAAATTATTGGTGGCTGCTAATCTTTTATAAGCATTTTCCCAATCTTTCTTGTATACAAGATCATTCCATTCAGGTATTAGGTTACCTAAGGGACAACCATTATTACAAAAAGGAACTCCACAATCCATGCATCTAGAGGCTTGAACAGAAGCTTCCTCCTTTGACCATGGAATATATATTTCTTTCCAGTTTTTAACCCTTTTATCAACAGAAATTCTTTTTTCTGAATTCCGGTCTACTTCTTTGAATCCTGAAATGTTACCCATTTACTTTTTCTTTATTACTTTTTTCTAATTTATTTAGTATTTTTGCATAATCTCTTGGAATAATTTTTTTGAAACTTTTGATCTCACTATCCCAATTATCAATTATATATTTTGCTCTACTTGAATTTGTGTAAAATTGGTGTTTTTTTATTAATGCTATAAGATCTTTTTCATCCTTTGAGTTTATTTTAACATCATTAATATCGGCTAACTCTGAGTTGAAATTATCCTTGAAAGTTGAATTCTTATCATATACATAAGCTATACCTCCACTCATTCCTGCACCAAAATTACTTCCAACCTCTCCTAATACAACAACAATGCCTCCTGTCATATATTCGCATCCATGATTTCCAATACCTTCTACAACTGCATAGGCAGCTGAATTCCTAACACAGAATCTTTCTCCAGCCATTCCATTTATGTATACTTCTCCTCCAGTTGAACCATACAATGCAGTATTACCAATTATTATATTTTTTTCTGGTTTAAAGTCAGGGTTTTTGCCATCAGGGCTGACCACTATTTTTCCCCCAGAAAGACCTTTAGCAAAATAGTCATTTGCGTCTCCAATTAGTTTAAAATAAATGCCTTTACTTAGAAAAGCTCCAAAACTTTGACCAGCAGAACCTTTGAAATTTACTTTCAGATTATCTTTTGGTATGCCTTTTTCACCGTATTTTTTAGTTAACTTTCCAGAAATAATTGCACCAACAGTCCTATTAACATTCTTAATATCAAATGTTAATTCTTGTTTAGCATTATCTATTTTTTCAAAATCAATCTCTTCTATAATTTTTTTATCAAGAGCTATTTCAAGTTGATGGTCTTGGTTAGTACTGCAGAAGGAGTTTTGACCATCGATACCTTTAGGTTTATATAGAATTCTTGATAAATCTATTTTTTTTGCTTTCCAATGATCTATATCTTTTCTCTGGATTAATTTATCAACTCTGCCTACCATTTCGTTTACATTTTTGAATCCAAGTTTTGCCATCTCTGATCTTAGGCTTTTGGCTAGAAATTGAAAATAATTTACTACTGCTTCTGGTGTTCCTTTAAACAGTTTTCGTAGTTCAGGATCTTGAGTTGCAACTCCAACTGAGCATGTGTTCAAATGACATTTTCTGAGCATTATGCAACCCATTGTTATCAAGGAAGCAGTAGCTACTCCCCATTCCTCTGCACCTAACATTGTAGCTATAGCAACATCTTTTCCTGTTTTTAATTGACCATCAGTTTGAACAATTATTCTGTCTCTCAAGCCTTGCTCAACTAATACTTGTTGAGTTTCAGCTACTCCTAACTCCCATGGTAATCCCGCATGCCTAATAGATGATAAAGGAGAAGCCCCTGTACCTCCAGAGAAGCCAGATATTAGAACTACATCTGCTTTACCCTTTGAAACACCTGCTGCTATTATTCCTACACCTACCTCTGAAACAAGCTTTACATGTATTCGAGCATTTTCATTAACATTTTTTAGGTCGTGAATTAGTTGAGCCATATCTTCGATTGAATAAATATCATGATGAGGAGGAGGAGATATTAGTTCAACCCCTGGAGTAGTTTTTCTTATAGAAGCTATATACTCTGATATCTTATGACCAGGAATTTCTCCACCTTCACCAGGTTTTGCTCCTTGAGCCATCTTTATCTGTATATCTTTAGAATTGACCAAATAATTTGCTGTTACTCCAAATCTTCCTGAAGCGACTTGTTTAACTGCAGAATTTCTTGAATCTCCATTTGCATCAGGAGTATATCTTGATTCATCTTCTCCACCTTCGCCTGTATTTGACCTAGCACCTATTCGATTCATAGCAATTGCTAATGTTTCATGGGCTTCTCTTGAAATTGATCCAAGCGAAATAGCTCCAGTAGCAAATCTTTTCAAAATCTCTATTTCTGATTCGACTTGTTCTATATCAATAGCCTTAGATTCATCATAGTTAATATCCAAAAGATTTCTAATTGTGATATCACCATAGTAATCTTTATTTGCTGCATCCTCAAACTGTTCATAAGTACTTGCATCATTTTGGGTTGCGGCTTTTTGTAGTAAAGAAATAGTTTCTGGTGACCACATATGGCGTTCACCTGTTCCTCTCCAGAGATATAATCCCCCAAGATCAAGTTTTAGGTTAGAAGGGATTTCTGATTCTGTAAAAGCATTATTATGAAAAAGAAGATAATCATCACTTATTTCATCTAATCCAATTCCTCCAATTCTTGAAGGGGTCCATTTAAATGAATTTTCAATTAATTCTTCACCTATACCAACAGCCTCGAATTGCTGGGCTCCCATATAACCTTGAAGTGTAGAGATACCCATTTTTGACATAGTTTTTAGCACACCAGAAATAGAAGCTTTACAAAAGTTTTCTTGATTCTTAATTGAGTTAGATTCTTCTGAAAAACTCTTGACTGTATCAAGAGCTATAAAAGGATTAATAGCTGAAATTCCATATCCAAATAATAAAGCAAAATGATGAACTTCTCTTGCTTCTCCTGTTTCATAAACAAGATCAACTTTGTCTCGTAAATTTTTTCTTATTAAATGATGATGAAGAGTCCCTGCTACTAATAGAGATGGCAATGCTCCACGCTTACTATCAACTCCTCTATCAGAAAGGACTAAAATAGAAGAGCCAGCTTTAATAGATTTTTCTGCATTTTTTTTAATTTCTTCTAACGCATTAAGGAATCCAGATTTCCCTTTTCTGACATCAAAAGTAGTATTTATTTTTTCTGCCTTAATTCCATCTTTATTAATATTCAAGAGTTTGTTTATTTCGTTATTTAGTAAAATAGGACGCTCGATTTTAACAAGTTGAGCATGATCGGATGTTTCAGAAAGCAAATTTTCTCTTTTTCCAACTAGGATGCTCATTTGTGTAACAATTTTTTCTCTTATAGGGTCAAGTGGAGGATTGGATACTTGTGCAAACAATTGTTTGAAATATGAGAATAGGTTTTGGGGTTTGTCAGATAGTACTGCTAATGGAGCATCATTACCCATTGATCCATTTGGTTGATTTCCTGTTTGACTCATTGGTCTAATAAGGAGTTCAACATCTTCACTTGAATAGCCATATGCCATCTGTTGCTCAAGAAGACTTACTCCATCGTAGTTATCAGAAGAATCATTTGAAGTAATATCATCCAAGTTGATAGAGTTTTTTGAAATCCATTCTGAGTATGGATTCTCATTAATCAATTTTTCCATTATTTCTTCTGAATCAATTATTCTTCCCTGATCAAAATCAACTAAAAAACCTTTACCTGGAGTCATTCTAGATTTAAGTTTTATCTTTTTTGAATCAAGTTTCAAAACACCTGTTTCAGATGACATAACCAAAATATCATCAGTAGTTACTGTATATCGAAAAGGTCTAAATCCATTTCTATCAAGACATGCACCTAATTTTTTCCCATCTGTAAAAGCTACCATTGCAGGCCCATCCCATGGTTCCATCAAACCAGCATGAAATTGATAAAAGTCCTTAACTTTTTTTTCCATTTGATCATTATGATCCCATGCTGCAGGAATCATCATCGAAGCAACATGTTCTATTGGTCTACCTCCTTGATAAAGAAGTTCAAATACATTATCCAGAGAAGCTGTGTCAGATGCATCTTCTTCACATATTGGGAGTATTTCTGAGTTTTTTGAGAAATAGTCACTGACTAAATTTTGTTCTTTAGCTTTCATCCAATTTCTATTACCTCTGACAGTATTTATTTCACCATTATGAGCAAGCATTCTATATGGATGTGCTAATTTCCATGAGCCTAATGTATTTGTAGAGAATCTTGAGTGAACTAGTCCGAAACAGCTTTCAATATTTTTTGATTTCAAGTCGGAGTAGAAGTTTGCTAGTTGCTCAGTTTTAAGCAAGCCTTTGTAGATAACAATTTTATTTGATAAAGAACAAATATAAAATTCATTTTCTAAGATTAGTTTATTATCATCTGATTTAATTGAATTGACTTTTCTCTCAATAGTTTTTCTGATTATGTATAGTTGCCTAGAAAAGTCATCATCATTTGAATCAGATGTATTTTCAATAAATAATTGGATAATTTTTGGCATTGCGTCCCTAGACCATTCACCAATTGAATTAGGATTTACAGGCACATCTCTAGAAAAAATCAGCTTAGTATTTGTTGAATTGACGGTACTATTGATTATTTCTAACACTAAATCTTGAAGATTTTTGTTATTTGGAAGAAACACAATCCCAGTTGCGTATTGCCCTTCTTTTGGTAAGTCAACTCCTGTTTTATTTAATTCTTCTCTGTAAAATCTATCAGGTATTTGTATTGTAATTCCTGCACCATCTCCTGTTTCCGGGTCACAACCACAAGCTCCTCTATGTTCAAGATTGACTAAAACTTCGAGTGAGTTTTGGACGATAGAATTTGACTTATTTCCCTTAATATTTGCAACTACTCCTACTCCACATGCATCTTTTTCCATGTGATAGGAACATAAACCTTCTTTCGAAAGATTTTTTAAGTTTTCTAATTTTTCTATTCTTTCAGTCATAATAAAAAAAATAAAATTTATATATAAATTTTTTTGTGATATAAAATCAAAGGTAACGGCTTTAGCTACAGAAATCTCATGTAGTAATTACGTTCATAATCCGTAACAACAGAATGATGCTCAACCCATTCTTTTTCTTTATTCTCTAATATACTATTATAAGCTTGATTGCCTATTGCGTCCTTCAAAAAATTGCTATTTTCAGCAACTTTGATAGCCTCATATAGGCTTGAAGGTATATTCGATTGCCATTTTTTATCTATCACTAAATTATTTTTAATACCTAATAATCCAGCATGAAGAATTGCTGATAATGTTAGATATGGATTACATGATGAATCAGGAAGTCTAAATTCAATCCTGGCATTATCTTTGTCGTCCTTGTAAATATGAGGAATTCTAACGATATCAGAAATGCTATTATTTAAACCCTTTCCAGCGACGGGTGCTTCTAAATTTGGAAGTAGTCTTTTATAAGAGTTTATCCATTGATTTGTAAGTATACTCATTTCAGCTGAATATTCTAGAATTCCAGCCATAAAATTTTGACCTGTCTTGGATAGATCATCTTTCCTATTTTCACTTGAAAAAGCATTTTCATCGCCTTGGTATAAAGAAAGATATAAATGAAGTCCGCTTCCATTAAGATGACCAAAAGGTCTAGGCATGAAAGTAGCAAAACCTCCATGATTAAGTGCTGTTTGTTTTACTACGAGACGAGTAGTAATTATAGAATCAGCCATAGTTAGGGCATCTGTATGTCTCAATGCTATTTCATGTTGATTCATAGATACCTCGTGATGAGATGATCTCACAGGAATCCCCATTTCTTCAAGGCTAAGCACACATTCTCGTCTTAAGTTAGATCCTCGATTTACAACTGATCTTTGATCAAAGTAACCAGCGTCATCTTCATCTACAATATTTTTTTCATTATCTAAAAAGTAGTATTCTACTTCTGGAGAAACATAAAATTTATAATCTTTTTTATTAGCTTCCATTAATTTAGATTGAAGAATGTCTCTGCTATCGATAACTTTTTCTTTTTGATTTAATGATTCAAGATTACAAAAAAGTCTTGCTACAGAATTTTCATCTGATCTCCATGGAAGAATTTGCCATGTGTTTAAGTCTGGAATTGCGTTTGTATCTGATTCCCCTTGTCTAGCAAGCCCTTCTATTGCTCCTCCATCAAAAACAACACCCTTCTCTAGACAATCTTCAAGGTCTTCTACATTTATTGCAAATCCTTTGAGCCTACCTAAAATATCACTAAACCATAAACGAATAAACTTTACATTATGTTCACTTGCTTGTCTTAATATATATTCTTTAGTGTCTGAATTAATACTCATTTTTTTATCCTAACTCAATCTCATTGAATTTATATCCAACGTTCCAGATGGTTTCTATAAAATTATACTTGTGATCTTCAATTTTTCTTCTTAATCGCCTTACGTGAACATCAACTGTTCTAGTTCCTCCATAATAGTCATAGTCCCAAATACTTTTCAAAAGATTTTCTCTTGAGAAAACTCTTCCAGGATTTGAAGATAGTACTTTCAACAATTCGAGTTCTTTGAACGTTAGATCAATTTTTTTACCCTCAAGTGTAACTAGGTATTTTTCCGTATCAATTTTCAAGTTCCCTTGATTAATTACTTTTTCTGTCTTAACAGAGTCGGTTAATGTAGCTATTTGATAATTTGATAGATTTATTTTTGTAATTAGATCATTAGGGGCAACAGGCATGGTAATGATTTGTGTTGAAAAGTGTTTTTTTTCAAAAAAATATGTTTTTGCCACCTCGTATTCTTCAAAATTATATATTTTAGGGATATCAAGCTGGACTAAATTTGAAATATTTTCTGAAAATGATGGAGCTAGATTTATAAGGCATAATGTCTTTTGCTCATTTTCTATATCAACGAAATATTCTGAGCTATTTAGAGAGTTTTCAATTAGTGGATGATTATTAGCTTTAGCTTTTAGAGAAATAACCCCATCAATTTCTTTTATATTGAATTCCTCAACACATATAATATTGATTTGCTCAAAATTATCCTTCAGAAGTTTTATAAGATAATCTTCTGATCTTAAATTAAATCCAATTAAGCTAATGTTTTGGAACATAATAAATAAATCTAGTTAATTTAGTGATTTTTAATGATTTTATAATGAAAATATATATCTATAAAACGTAATTAAAAGGTTAAAAGTAAAAAATGTGTGTAAATTTAACTTTTTTTCATTGACGTCTGGTAGATAAAATTCGTATACTAGTAGTTTGTGGTATCAATAAGCATTTAAATTATACATTCTAATTTAAACTTACTAAACGATAATAAATATTACTAAAAGGATTAGATGTGCCAACAGTTAATCAATTAATAAAGAAACCTAGAACTTCAGGTAGGAAGAAAGCTAAAGCTCCCGCTCTAAGGTTTAGGTATAACACGCTTACTAAAAAGATGACTAATGATAAATTTGGAAGTCCTCAAAAAAGAGGCGTGTGTCTTCAAGTTAGAACTGTAACTCCAAAAAAACCTAACTCAGCACTAAGAAAAGTTGCAAGAGTAAAATTAACAAATGGTATGGAGGTTACAGCATATATTCCTGGTGAAGGGCACAATCTTCAAGAGCACTCAGTAGTTCTGATTAGAGGTGGAAGAGTTAGAGACCTTCCTGGTGTTAGATATCACATCATTAGAGGAGCACTAGATACTTCTGGAGTCGAAGGAAGAAAACGAGGAAGAAGTAAATATGGTGCGATTAAGGATCAAGGTTAATTTAATATATTAAGGTTAGATATGTCACGAAGAAGAAAATCAATAATTAGAAAAATAAATCCTGATCCAAAGTATGGAAGCACTGACTTATCTAAATTTATCAATAGATTGATGATTGGTGGGAAAAAATCTGTAGCAAGAAAAGCTGTCTATGCAGCTATAGATAAACTAGAAAAAGATATAAAGCGTCCAGGTATTGAGCTTTTTGATGAGGCAATGAAAAATACTATGCCTACTTTGGAAGTAAAACCAAGAAGAGTTGGAGGAGCTACATATCAAGTTCCAGTAGAAATAAGACCAAAAAGAAGAGTTGCGCTTGCACATCGATGGGTGGTTGAAGCAGCAAGATCTAATAAAGGCCAATCAATTGAAGATTCTTTATATACTGAATTTTTGAATGCAGTTAATAACACAGGAAATGCCATAAAAAAGAAAGAGGATTCTCATAGAATGGCCGAAGCTAATAGAGCTTTTGCACATTACAGGTGGTAAAAAAGAGAGAAAATTATGCCCGAACAAGATTTATCAAAAGTACGAAATATTGGATTTATAGCTCACATCGATGCAGGTAAAACCACTGTAACTGAGAGAGTGCTCTATTTCACTGGTGAAACATATAAAATTGGTGATATTGATGATGGAACTACAGTTATGGATTTTATGTCTCTTGAAAGAGAAAGGGGTATAACAATTGGTTCTGCCGCAACAAATGCTTCATGGAGAAATCATCAGGTAAACATTATTGACACTCCTGGTCACGTTGATTTCACTGCTGAAGTTCAAAGATCTCTAAGGGTTCTTGATGGAGGAGTAGTGGTTCTTGAGTCTGTATCAGGGGTTCAACCTCAGTCTGAAACTGTTTGGAGACAGGCAAACGATTATAAAGTTCCAAGAATGATATTTGTTAACAAAATGGATCGTTTAGGTGCAGATTTTTACAACGCAGTTCAAACTGTTCATGACCGATTAGGAGCAAATGCAGTCCCATTGCAAATACCAATGGGAGCAGAATCTTCATTTCTTGGTATGATTGATTTACTTGAAAGAAAGGCGTTTGTTTATGAATCAGAAGACGCAGTTCAGCATAAAGAAACTGATATTCCAGATGAATATAAAGAAGATGTCGAAAAATATAGAAATGAACTAATAGAAAAAATAGCTGAAACAGATGAAGCTTTGATGGATAAATTCTTTGATGATCAAGAACTTACTATTGACGAACTTAAAAAGGCTCTTAGAAAGGCTGTTTTGAATCTAGAAATATTCCCTGTATTATGTGGATCAGCTCTCAGACACAGAGGGGTTCATCCTCTACTAGATGCAGTGCTTGATTATTTGCCCTCCCCCATAGATGTTCCTTCGATTAAAGGAACTGATGTTTCTGATGAATCAGTAGAAATTGAAAGAAAACCTGACGCCTCTGACCCTTTTAGTGCTTTGGTATTTAAAGTTGTTACCGACCAACACGTTGGTAGGTTAGTTTATTTAAGAATTTATTCAGGTGTATTAGAATCAGGTTCTAATGTTTATAATTCCTCAACCAGATCAAGAGAACGTGCAGGTAGGTTAATGAAAATGCACGCTGATTCTCGTGAAGAAATTAAGGAAGCAAGGGCAGGAGAAATTGTTGCAGCTATTGGACTAAAAGATGCTATAACTGGGCATACACTATGTGATCAATCTAATCCCTTACTTTTAGAATCAATTAATTTTCCTGATCCTGTTTTATCTGTTGCTGTTGAGCCAAAAACTCGTTCTGATCAAGACAAAATGGGAGAATCATTAGCAAGGTTAGCTGGAGAAGATCCAACTCTTCAAACATGGACAGATGAAGAATCAGGTCAAACAGTTCTAGCAGGAATGGGTGAACTTCATTTGGATGTGATCGTCGAGAGACTAAGAAGAGAATTTGATGTTGAAGCTATTCAAGGGGCGCCTAAAGTCGCTTACCGTGAAACGGTTACAAAAGCATCAGAAAAGCAAGGTAAATTTATTAGACAATCTGGTGGAAGAGGACAATACGGAGACTGTACATTAAGAATAGAGCCTCTAGAGCCTGGATCTGGTATACAATTTGAATCAGAAATAACAGGAGCAACACTCCCTACAGAATATTATGGTCCAATTGAGTCTGGCTTTAGAGAAGCAGCTGCAAGTGGAGTAATCGCAGGATACCCAGTTGTAGACGTAAAAGCAGTTTTAACAGATGGCTCTCATCACGATGTTGATTCATCAGAAATGGCTTTCAAAATAGCCGGATCAATGGCATTCAAAGCGGCTATGACTAGCGGGTCTCCATCATTACTCGAACCCATTATGAAAATAGATATAGTGACTCCTGAAGAATTTTTAGGAGATTGTTTGGGGGATTTAAATTCAAGAAGAGCTCAAATACTAAGTATGGAACAACAAGCTAATTCTCAAAATATTAGTGCATATGTCCCATTAGGAGAAACATTTCAATATGCAACAACACTAAGATCATTGACAACTGGTAGGGCTAGCTTTTCTATGGAATTAGATCATTATGCTAAAGTTCCTAATCATATTGCTGATGAAATTTCCGGTAGTAAAGGAAAGGAAAGTTAATGCCCCCCACACAGAAAATGAGAATAATACTTAAAGCTTTTGACCATAGAGTTCTGGATGTGTCAGCCCAACAAATTTTAGAAACTGCTGAAAGGACAGGAGCAAGGGTCGCAGGCCCTGTTCCTATGCCTACAACAAAAAGAATGTTTACAGTCATTAGGTCTCCTCACGTTAACAAGGATTCAAGAGAGTATTTTGAGTTACGAACACATAAAAGATTAATTGATATACTTGAGCCTTCTTCAAAAACAATTGATTCACTCACTAGTTTGAGTGTTCCATCTGGAGTAGATATAGCAATCAAGTTATAGATAGGGAAAATAATAATTAAATGAAAATAAACGGAATTATAGGAAAAAAACTTGGAATGTCATTAATTTATGATGATAGTGGAAATATGTTGCCTGTTACATTAGTGCAGGCAGGTCCCTGTACAGTTACACAAGTTAAGACTTTGGCTAAGGATGGTTATGACTCAGTTCAAATAGGTTTTTCAGAAAGTAAAAACTTGAACTCACCACAATCTGGTCATCAAAAACGTTCAGGAGGACAATTTTCTGTACTTCAAGAGTTTCAAGCCGATGACCCTGACCAAATAGAAGTAGGTCAAAAAATAACAACTGAAATTTTTGAAGAAAATGAAAAAATTAAAGTTTCAGGAACCACTAAAGGAAGAGGTTTTTCAGGTGGTGTTAGAAGATATGGATTCAAGGGTGGTCCAAAAACTCACGGTCAGTCTGATAGACATAGAGCAGTTGGGTCTATTGGTGCAGGATCTTCTCCTGGAAGAGTTTGGCCAGGTACAAGAATGCCAGGTCGTTATGGTAATGAAAAGGCTACTATAAAAGGTTTATCAATTGCCAAGATAGATTCAAAGAACAATATATTAGTTATCAAGGGATCTATTCCGGGTCACAATGGCTCGAACGTTAGAATAGAGATTCAAAAATAAAAAGAGAGAAAATAGTGCAGATAGAAGTAAAAAATAATCAAGGGGAAATATCTAAGTCTTTAGATTTAGATCCTAGTATTTGGAAGCAAGATTTTAATGCAGATCTTCTTCATCAAACTATATATGTATATCTGGCTAATCAAAGACAATGGACTAAAGGAACCAAAACACGAGCTAATGTAAATTATGCTGGACAAAAATTAAGACCTCAGAAAGGTAGTGGTCGTGCTCGAATAGGATCTAAACGATCTCCAATAATGGTTGGAGGTGGAGTAGCTCACGGTCCTCACCCTAAAGATATCAGAAAGTCTCTTAATAAAAAGATGAAAACAAAAGCATTGAAAATTGCACTTTCTGCTAAATTGAATGATTCTGAAGTGAGTATTATTGAAAAATTACCTGTTGAAGATATACCTTCTACAAAAAATGTAATTGAATGTATAAATTTATTATCTTTACAAGGAAAAATTTTATTTGTTACAAGTGAAAATAATAAATCATTGATAAAGTCTTGTGAAAATATTGAGGGAGTAGATGTTATTGAAGCAAGCTCTATAAACGTGTATCAACTTCTAAAACCCAAAAATGTAATTTTTGAGTTTGATGCTATAGCTAAGATTCAACAATTATGGGGTGACCCTGACTTCAAACCAGCTGCAACAAAAAAGCCTGCAGCAAAAAAGCCAGCAGCGAAAAATCCAGCAGCAAAAAAAACTACCGCTAAAAAAGCTCCTGCAAAAAGAACTAGAAAGACGGTGAATAAAGATGCTTAATGAAGAAATATTGATATCTCCTATAATCACCGAAAAAAGTTCAATGTTGCAAGAGAGTAACAAATATGTTTTCAAGGTTCATAAAAACTCTAATAAATCGCAAATTAAGAATGCTGTTGAAGAAGTTTTTGATGTAACGGTCGAAAGTGTTAACGTAATCAAGGTTAAAGGAAAGAATAAAACTTATGGAAGAAATAGAGTTCTTACACCTGCTTGGAAAAAAGCTATGGTAACTTTAAAACTTGGTGATTCTATTTCTTTGTACGAGGGAGCATAAAATGGCAACGAAAAAATTAAAACCTACCACTGCAGGACGAAGAGATGCTGTAGTAGATGACTTTTCAGATATAACAACAGCTGATCCTTATAAACCTTTATTGGCACCACTAACAAAAAAAGGTGGTAGAAATAATAAAGGAAGAATTACTGTTAGACATAGGGGTGGAGGCCATAAAAGAAGATATAGAATCCTTGATTTCCATAGATCAAAATCTGGTAAAGCTATCATTGAGTCTATAGAGTATGATCCTAACAGATCTGCAAGAATATCTTTAATTAGATATGAAGACGGAACTCGAAAATATATAATAACGCCTAATAATGCAAAGCTTGGTGATTTAATTGAAAGTGGTGAAAATGCATCAAATACTACTGGAAATACTAAACAATTAGGTGCCCTACAAACTGGTTCTGTTGTTCACAACATAGAATTGTCTCCTGGAAAAGGTGGAGTAATGGTTAAGTCCGCTGGAACGTCAGCTCAAGTAATGGCCCACGAAGGTGGATACACATTGCTCAGATTACCATCTGGTGAAATGAGAAGGGTCTTAAGTGCTTGTAGTGCAACTATTGGTCAAGTTTCTAATCCTGATAATAAAAATAAAAAATTGGGAAGAGCAGGAACTTCAAGAAGGCTTGGTAGAAGACCTTCTGTCAGAGGATCAGCCATGTCTCCCAATGCTCATCCACATGGTGGAGGAGAAGGAAGAGCTGGAGTGGGAATGTCGCATCCAAAAACACCTTGGGGAAAACCTGCCTTAGGTAAAAGAACACGAAGAAATAAAAAAACAGATAAGATGGTTTTAAGAAGAAGGTACGATAGATAAAATGTCTAGATCCATAAAAAAAGGGCCATATGTTGACCCAAAATTATTAAAAAAAGTTGAAAAAACTAAGGAGACTGGAAGTAGAGAACCAATTAAAACTTGGTCAAGGTCTTCAATGATAATGCCAGAAATGGTAGGAGTAACCTTTGCTGTGCATGACGGAAGGAAATTTGTTCCAGTATTTGTCAGCGAGAATATGGTTGGTCATAGACTAGGAGAGTTTTCTCCTACAAGAACTTATAGAGGACACGCAAGAGGTGGTAATTAATGGCTGTTGCACACAATAAAAATGTAGGATATTCACCGTATAAAGTCAGGCGTATTATAGATCTTATACGATCTAGATCAGTTGATGAAGCGAAAATTCAACTTACTCTACTAGGAACTCCAGTGGCTCAGGAAATTTTAAAAATTTTGAATTCTGCAGTTGCTAATGCAGTTGATAAAGATTCTTTGAGTGAAGAAGAACTGAAGATAACAAAGGTTTATGCAAATGTAGGACCAAGAATGAAAAGATACAAGCCAAAAGCTAGAGGAAGGGCAGGAGCTTTCGATAGACCTTCTTCACATATAACAATAGAAGTAGATTCAGAGGATAAATAATGGGACAAAAAACACACCCAACAGGTTTTAGGTTAGGCGGAGTTATTGATTGGCAATCACAATGGTATGCCAATAATGGAAAGTCATATGCAAATCTTTTAAATGAAGATCGATATATTAGAGATGTAATTACTAAAGAACTTGGTGAAAATGGAGCAATCTCAAAAATAGAAATAGAGAGAGGCTCTCAAGATATATCTATAACTGTATACACAGCTAGACCAGGAATTATTATTGGTCGTGGTGGAACAAGAGTCGAAGAACTTAAGAAATTCTTAGAGGAAAAAACTAATAATACAGTTAGATTAAATATAAATGAGATTAGGGTTCCTGAATTAGTTGCAAAATTAGTCGGAGAAAATATTGCTGAACAGCTTGAAAGAAGAGTTGCATTTCGAAGAGCTGTAAATACTGCTATGCAAAGAACTATGCAAGTAGGAGCAGGAGGAATCAAAGTTGTTATATCAGGAAGATTAGCAGGTGCTGATATTGCTAGAACTGAAAAATATATGCAAGGCAGAGTTCCTCTTCATACTCTTAGAGCTGATATTGATTATGAAATTAGTGAAGCAAACACTACATACGGAGTTATAGGTATTAAGGTTTGGATTTACAAAGGAGACATCATACCTACTGCTGAAAATCTATTAGCAATAAAGACTGCAAGGATCGAAAGAAACGAACAACAAGGGGATAATGCTCCGCAGGTGACCGAGGGATAGGGTTTATGTTACAACCAAGTAGAACAAAATTTAGAAAACAACAAAGAGGCAAAATGAGAGGTATGGCCAATAGAGGCTCGACTATTTCATTTGGTGATTATGCTCTTAAAGCTCAAGAATCATCTTGGATAACTGCAAGACAAATTGAGGCAGCTAGAAGAGCTATAACTGGGCACGTAAAAAGAGGCGGTCAAATATGGATTAGAGTTTTTCCTGATAAGCCAGTAAGTGCTAGACCTGCAGAGACAAGGATGGGTGGAGGTAAAGGAGCTGTTGATAGGTGGGTATCTGTTGTAAAAAGAGGTAGAATTCTTTTTGAAATTGGAGATGTTCCTGAAGATATAGCTAAAGAAGCCTTGATCAGAGCTGGTCATAAATTACCTATTGCTACAAAAATTATTTCAAGAGAAGAGTTGTCATTTTAATGAATATTGAAGATGTAAGAAAATTAAATAACGAAGAATTACTAAATGAAAAAGAATCTATTCTAAAAACAATTATGGAGAATAGATTCAAACATAAATCTATGCAACTTAGTGACACAAGTCAAATAAACAAACTAAGAAAAGACAAAGCTAGAATAATGACAGTCATTAATGAAAGAAAAATTACAGAACAATTAGAGATAGATGAGAAAGAAAACCAAGATGGATAGTAAAAAAACAAGAAGAATGGGAAAGGTCCTTTCAGATACTCCTGAGAAAACTATTATAGTAGGAGTTTCTTGGTCTCAAAAGGATCGATTATATAAGAAATCATCAAGACGATTAACAAAATTAGTAGCTCATGATCCAAAGGAAGAAGCTAAAGTTGGTGACAATGTAATAGTAGAGTTTTCTAAACCTATTTCTAAAACTAAAAAATGGAAGCTAGTAGAGGTTGTTAATTAAAAATGATCCAGAGAGAAACAAGGCTAAAAGTTGCAGATAATTCAGGAGCTAAAGAGGTTCTCTGCATAAATATTAACGGTAATAGTCACACTAAATTTGCAAGCATAGGAGATGTTATAACTTGTGCTGTAAAAGATGCACAACCTGGAGGTGCAGTTAAGATGCACCAAGTAGTAAATGCAGTTATAGTCAGAACAAAGAAAGAACTTAGAAGAAATGATGGTTCATATATAAGATTTGATGAGAATGCATGCGTGATTATAGGTGAAGATAATAATCCAAGAGGAACTAGAATTTTTGGACCAGTGGCTAGAGAATTGAGAGACAGAGAATTTATGCGAGTTGTATCTCTTGCTCCGGAGGTATTATAAAATATGGCAAAAAAAATGAAAATTAAAAAAGGTGACGAAGTTCTTGTTATTGCTGGTAAAGACAAGGGCAAAAAAGGTAGTATTATTAGCGTTGATACCAAGAACTCAAGAGTAATAGTTGAAGGTGTCAATATATCAAAAAAGCATATCAAAAATACACCTAATGTTACTCAATCAGGGATAGTTGATAAAGAATCCCCTATTAGCATATCAAATGTTCTATTTGTCGATCCTGAAAGTTCTCAAGCCGGAAGAGTCTCATATGAACAACTTGAAACGGGTAAATATAACAGAATAGTAAAGAAATCTAAGAAATAAACTGGAGAATTATTTGACCACTAAACAAAAAGAAAACTCAGATATAAAAAAATTACTTCCAAGATTAAAATCTAAGTATATTGAGGAAATAATTCCTGCGATGATGACAGAATTTAGTTTTGAGAATAAATTAAGAGTCCCAAGAGTATCCAAAGTTGTTGTTAATGTTGGATTAGGAGAAGCTCTCGTTTCATCAAATGTTGTGCAGACAGTTGCTAGAGATTTACAACTAATTACTGGTCAAAAACCTATAGAAAGAAAAGCAAAAAAATCAATTGCAAACTTTAAATTGAGAGAAGGTCAAGTTATAGGACTATCAGTTACATTGAGGTCTAATAATATGTGGTTTTTCTTAGATAAACTATTCAATATATCATTGCCTAGAGTTAGAGATTTTAGAGGAGTTTCAAGTAAATCTTTTGATGGAAACGGAAATTATTCCTTAGGATTACAAGAACAGGTTATTTTTCCAGAGATTGATTACAATGAAATTGATAAACTAAGAGGTATGCAAATTAATATCGTGACTACTTCAAATAGTGATGAAGAAACAAAAAAACTATTAGAATTACTCGGAATGCCGTTTGGAAATTAAATAAGGAGAATTTATTGGCTAAGAAATCTGCTATTGCAAGAAATAAAAAAAGAATAAGAATGGTTGAAAAATATTCTGAAATAAGAAATGAATTAAAGGATATAGCTAATTCATCTAAATCTTCCTTTGAAGAAAAGATGGAAGCAAGAAGAAAGTTAGATTTATTACCTAAAAATTCAAGCCCAGTACGTGTTAGGAATAGGTGTCAAAAAACAGGTAGACCTAGAGGCTATATGAGATTTTTTGGTTTGAGTAGGATTTCAATGAGAGACCTTGCTCTTAGAGGGCATTTACCAGGAATAAGAAAAGGAAGTTTATAGAGGTTATTGTGGCTATTCAAGATCAAATATCAGATATGATTACCAGAATCAGAAATTCAGTAATGGTTAAGCATGAAAAAGTTTCTGTAGGTAAATCAAAATTAAACTTAAGTATTTTACAATTATTGAATAATGAAGGTTTTATATCAGATTTTGCGGAAGAAAAATCTGATAAGTTTTCTAATTATTCAATCAAGTTGAAATATTTTGATGATGGATCCTCTGCCATTTCTGGGTTAAAGAGAGTTTCAAAACCTGGTTTAAAAATTTATGTTAAAAAAGATGAAATTCCAACCTATTTCTCCGGAATGGGTGTTGCAGTAATGTCAACGTCCAAAGGAGTGATGACAGGTCTGGAAGCTAAGAAGCAATCTCTTGGAGGAGAGCTTCTTTTTTATGTTTGGTAAATGAGGAAGTTATGAGTAGAATCGGAAATAAACCAATAAGTATACCTTCAGGAGTCGATGTAAAAATCGAAAAAAACCTTGTAATTGTTAAAGGTCCTAAAGGTGAGTTAGATCAAAAAATAGCTTCTGAAGATATAGTTTTTGATCTAAGTGATGAAAACTTAACTATAACTAGAAAGAACGAACTTATTGAAACCAAATCTATGCATGGTTTATACAGAGCTTTGATTGCAAATATGATTACAGGAGTAACAGAAGGATTTTCAAAAAAATTAGAACTCATTGGTACTGGTTATAGAGCTCAGCTAAAAGGAAAATCTCTGGAATTAAGTTTGGGATTCTCACACTCAATAACAGTTGATCCAATAGGAGAGAATAAGTTTAGCGTTGAAGATCAAACTATTCTACTAATTGAAGGTCCAAGTAAGGAAAATGTAGGTAGACAAGCTGCAAAGATTAGAACCCTAAGAAAACCTAACACATATACAGGTAAAGGTATAAAGTATAGTGATGAAGTTATTAGGAGAAAATCAGGTAAAGCTGCAGTTGGAGCAGGAGAAGGTTAATGAAACAATCAAAAAAAACTAGATCATTAGGTAGAAGTAAAAGGCACCTAAGAGTAAGAAAAAGAATATCCGGCACAAATGAAAGACCTAGAGTTTCTTTATACAGATCTAATAAGAATATATATTTGCAATTAATTGATGACACTAAAGGTGTAACCCTTGCATCATTATCAAGTATAAAGACTGAGGATAAAACTGTGAATAAAGAGTCCTCTAAGAAGATGGGATTAGAATTCGGAGAAAAGATTTCTAAGTTAGGCGTAAAAAAAGTTGTTTTTGACAGAGGTGGTTATCTCTATCATGGGAAAGTAGCAGCTGTTGCAGATGGAATAAGAGAATCAGGAGTAGAGGTATAAATAATGACAACCGATAACAAAACTCAAGAAAGAAATAATCAGCGAAATAACCAGAATAGAAGAAATTCTAGACCTAGAAGAAATAGAGATAATGATGAATTTTCTTTTGTTGAAAATGTTATAAAAATTAGAAGAGTATCTAAAACTGTAAAAGGTGGAAGAAATTTATCATTTAATGCTATGGTTGCGGTTGGTGATGGAGCTGGTAAAGTTGGAATTGCCCTTGCAAGTGCAACAGCAGTTCCTGATGCAGTCCAAAGAGCAGTAAAATATGCAAAAGACAGAATGATAAGCGTGAATCTTAATAATACAACCATACCTCATGAATCAATAAAAAAGTTCGGTTCATCAAAAGTAATGCTTATGCCCGCAGCTCCAGGTACTGGATTGATTGCTGGAGGAGGCGTAAGAGCTGTCCTTGAAGCTGTAGGTGTAAAAGATGTCGTATCAAAAACATTTGGTTCAACAAATGCAATTAATGTAGTATATGCAACTATGGAAGCATTAAAAGAAATGAAGAATCCAAATAAAGAAATAAGCAAAAGAAGAGCTTAGTATGAAAAAAGTTATTATATCTCAAATAAAGAGCAAGATAGGTGTATCTCCAGCACAAAGAGATACTCTTAGATCTCTTGGTTTAAGAAAAATTGGATCAAAGGTGGAAAAAGATTTGTCACCACAAATACAAGGTATGATTCAAAAAGTTAATCACTTGATTTCTATCGAAGAAGCTTAATATAGGTGAAGTTATGCCACAATTACATGATATAAAAAGAAAAAATAAAAATACTCCTAAGAATAACCAAGTTGGTAGAGGTAATGCTTCAAAGGGAACTTATTCTGGAAGAGGACTCAAGGGTCAACTTTCTAGAAGTGGTGGTAACTTAAATCCTACTTTTGAGGGCGGACAGTTGAGACTGGTGAAAAAACTGCCTCATATGAGAGGGTTTACAAACATATTTAAAAAAGATTATGTTGCATTGAATTTAGATGATCTAAGTGTTATTTTTCAGAATGATTCTATTTCAATTGAAGATTTCAAGAAAAAAGGAGTAATCAAGAATAAACAAATGATCAAAATTTTAGGAAATGGTGAGGTTTCAAAATCTCTATCTTTAGAAGTGCATGCAATATCTTCGTCTGCGAAAGCTAAAATTGAAAAAGCTGGTGGAGAAGTAAAAATAATCGAATAAGAATTATGACAACAACTACACAATCCAATCGACCAGCACTCCTGCAAGCTTTAATTGATGCTTTCAAGCTTTCTGACTTACGAACAAGAATTTTATTTACCCTATTCATTCTTGTTGTGTTTAGATTTTTTGCACATGTGCCTGTTCCAGGAGTAGATAAAGAGGCTCTACAATCTGCATTTGATGCAAATCCATTACTAGGATTTATTGACATATTTTCTGGTGGTGCACTTAGAAATTTATCTATTGCAGCATTAGGAGTATATCCATATATAACAGCATCTATTATTATTCAAATTCTTACTCCTTTAGTTCCTCAACTTAAAGAACTAGCGCAAGAAGGTGAAGCTGGAAGAAAGGCTATAAGTAGATATACTCATTATTTGACAGTTCCTCTAGCATTTCTTCAAGGATATGGTCAAATCAATCTATTTTCAGGTGCTCTTGGACAAGGAGCTTTGACAGGAATTGGATTTGGAGGAGGGCAAACTCTAAATACTTTAGCAATACTACTTTCAATGACTGCAGGGACTATGATTTTAGTTTGGTTAGGAGAATTAGTTACTGAAAAAGGAATTGGAAACGGAATTTCATTGATCATTTTTGCTGGTATAGTATCTACCTTCCCTTCTATAGGGGCTCAATTATGGTTATTGCGTGATCAACCTTTTCAAGTTGGATTATTAATAGCTCTTATATTACTAATTATATTTACGATAGTTATTTTTACCGAAGCTCAAAGAAGAATTCCTGTTCAATATGGTAGGAGTGTTTTTAGAGGCAATAGAATGTATAGATCCTCAGGATCATCCCATATACCAATCAGGGTAAACTCAGCTGGTATGATTCCTTTGATTTTTGCTTTTTCAATTCTAGCTCTTCCCGCTGTTGTAGCATCCTATTTTGTAGATCCTGCTTCAAGTTCGTTTGGTTCCCAAGTTGCGGAATGGTTGACTATTCAGTTTGGACCAACTGGAACCTTATACTGGGTTACAGTTTTCGTTTTAGTAGTTATTTTTACTTTTTTCTATACTCTTGTAGTGCATAATCAACAAAATTTAGCAGAATCATTGCAAAATCAAAATGGATTTATCCCAGGTATTAGACCGGGACCTCCAACTAGAGATTATCTGATGCGAGTTATTATACGTATAACTTGGGGTGGAGCTTTATTTTTAGGTACGATAGCAGTTATTCCCTCAATTGCATCATTTCTAACAGGGCTTGAATCAACCACTAGTATAGTTCAAAGTACAAGTTTGTTGATTATGGTGGGTGTTGCTCTTGATACTATGAGACAGCTTGAATCACAGCTTCTTATGAGAAATTATGAAGGCTTTGTAAACTAAAATGAATATAATTCTTTTGGGACCTCCTGGTTCAGGTAAAGGAACTCAATCAAATAACCTAGTAGAAAAATACAAACTTTCACATATTTCTACAGGAGATATATTAAGATCTCAAATTGCTGAAAAAACCAAATTAGGTAATGCTGCTAAAGTATACATGGATAAGGGTGATTTAGTACCTGATAATTTAATAATTGATATGGTTTCTAACACAACTAAAACACTCCAATCAATACTTCTTGATGGTTTTCCAAGAACAATCAATCAAGCAATGTCTTTAGAAGAAGAGATGAAAAAACTTGGGAAAAACATAGATTATGTTTTATATTTTGAAGTTCCTTTTGAGAAATTAATAGATAGATTATCTCAAAGAATATCTTGTAAAAATTGCTCTAAGACTTTTTCAAAATCATATAAAGAATATTTATGCCAAGAAGGTTGTTCTAATCAAGAACTATATCAAAGAGAAGACGATAGGCCTGAGGCTATTTCTAAAAGAATGGAAACATATAAAGACTTAACTGAACCTTTATTGGAATTTTATCAATCTAATGGATTGTTGAGGAAAATTAATGCAGATTCATCAATTCCAAAGGTGACAGAAGAAATTGACAAAATACTACAATAATGCTACTGTACTTTTCTAACGTTTTAGATATATAATGTTAGTTTGTACATAAATTAATGGGAGATGCTTTTATAATTGCTTACTGAGGGGTCCATTAAAACTCCAGAACAAATTTCTCTTATGAGAGAAGCTGGAGACATAGTTGCTCGTGCTATGAAAAAATGTGGTGAAACTCTTCAGTCTGGTGTTACTACTGGTGAAATTGATAATTTTCTGAGGGGATATATTGAAAACGAGGGAGCCAAACCCGCTTTTTTGGGTCTTTATGGTTTTCCTGCTACTGCATGCATATCTATAAATGAGGAAATTGTCCATGGAATTCCGGGCGAGCGTAAATTAAACAAAGACGATCTTATATCTATTGATTGCGGTGCAATAGTTGGTGGCATGTATAGTGATCATGCAAGAACATTTATAATTGAAAATTCAGGAGATGAAGTTAGGAATAATATTGTCAATGTAGCTGATAAAGCTCTACAGATAGGAATTGAAAATGCTCTACCTGGTAACCGAATAGGTGTTATATCAAATGCTATTGAAAATTATATCTCAAGTGAGGGATTTGGTACTGTTCGTGAATATGTTGGGCATGGTATAGGCTCTGAATTACACGAACCTCCAAGTGTTCCAAATTTTGGTCAAAAAGATCAAGGTGCTTTACTTAGAGTTGGTATGGCAATAGCAATTGAACCAATGGTTACTGAAGGGAACTGGCAGACGAAAGTACTTAATGATAACTGGACCGTAGTAACTAAGGATGGTAAGCTCTCATCTCATTTTGAGGATACGATTCTCATAACTGAAAATGGTCCAGAAATATTAACAAAGGTAAATAACTGAATGGCAAAAAAAGAAGCAATTGAGGTAGAAGGAAAAGTTGAGGAAGCACTTCCAAATACAACTTTTAAAGTTGAACTAGCTAATGGACATGAAGTTTTAGCTCATGCATCAGGAAAAATAAGAAAAAATTACATAAGAATATTACCAGGAGACAGAGTTCTAGTTGAACTGTCTCCATATGATTTAACAAGAGGAAGAATTACATACAGATTTAAGTAAAAATAGTGAGCATATTATGAAGAAAAGAACATCTATAAAAAAAAGAAGTGCTGATGATCAAATTATCAGACGAAAAGGAAAAGTTCGAATAATCAACAAAAAAAATCCAAGATTTAAACAAGTACAAGGATAGAAAAATATGGCAATGTTAGCTGGTGTAAACATACCTGATTCTCAAAGAATAGAAATTGGTTTGACTGCTATTAGTGGAATAGGTAGATCTACTTCTAAGAAGATCATTAGTGATGTAGGAATTGATGTAAATACACGTGTTAAGGATCTTCAAGAAGATGAAATGGCAAGAATAAGAAGTGCCATCGAAAGATCTCAAATAAGAATTGAAGGAGATCTAAGACGTGAAGTTCAACTTAACATTAGACGTCTTGGAGATATTGGAAGTTACAGAGGATTGAGACATAAAAATGGACTTCCAGCTAATGGGCAAAGGACTAAAACTAATGCTCGAACAAAAAAAGGTAAAAGAAGAACAATAGCAAATAAGAAAAAGCTAACTCATTAGAAGTAAAGGTTTAATAAATGGCTAGAAATAGAACTAGAAAAAAAGAAAAAGTATTTGTTCCTCAAGGGAATGCTTATGTCAGAGCTACTTTTAATAACACTATTATCACTATGACAGATAATTCAGGTAATGTGATTTCTCAAAGTAGTGCTGGTGCTAAAGGATTCAGAGGCTCAAGAAAATCAACAGCATTTGCAGCTCAAAAAGCTGGAGAATCTGCGGCTGAAACAGCAGTAGAGCTAGGGATGAAAACGGTTGATGTTTATGTCAAAGGACCAGGTGCTGGTAGAGAAGCTGCTATAAGAGCAATTCAACATGCAGGAATTCGAGTAGTTTCTATAAAAGATGTTACTCCTATCCCTCATAATGGATGCAGACCTCCAAAGAAACGAAGAGTATAAACAATATTTAGAATAGGATTTATTTATGGCTAGATATACCGGCCCAGTTAACAAAAAAATGAGATTTCTAGGATTAGAAATTGCAAAAAAATCTGGAAAAAACAGAATGTCTCCCCGAAGAAGATTGTCCCCTTATGGTCTTCAGTTACGAGAAAAACAAAAAGCCAGATTTTTATACGGAATATTGGAAAGACAGTTCAGAAATTATTATGATAAAGCATCAAATATTGAAGGATCTACCGGTGACGAATTACTAATATTATTAGAAAAAAGGTTTGATAATGTAATGTTTAGAACAGGAATGTTCAATACTAGAAGGCAATCTAGGCAAGCAGTAAATCACGGACATTTTTTGATAAATGATAAAAAAGTAAATATCCCTTCTTATCAAATAAAACAAGGAGATAAGATTACATGGAAAGAGAAATCTAAAAATTCTAGTCTTTTCCAAATTGCAAGTGAAAATATTAAAAATAATCAATGTGCTAAGTGGTTGACACTTGATAAATCTGGACTATCAGTTCAAATTAATAATCTTCCATCAGCATCTGACGCTGAATTAGAGATTGATACAAGACAAATAGTTGAGTACTACTCAAGGAGGTAATAAATGTTAGAAAAACAATTTGGTTTATCCCCAATTGATAATATTTCGGTAACTGAGCCTGAGGTCCCTGAGCTTTCTATCAGAATGATAGAAGGTAGTGAAACCTATGGAAAATTTATTGCTGAACCCTTGGATAAAGGATGGGGAGTCACACTTGGTAATCCTCTAAGAAGAGCTCTTTTATCATCTCTTCCAGGTACAGCTATTAATTGGGTTAAGATTGAAGGAATTCAGCATGAATATTCAACTCTTAAGGGTATGAGAGAAGAGGTAAATGAGTTTTTGATGAATGCAAAAGGAATTAGATTAAGATCTTTATCAGATAGAACTGGAAGATTAAGATTAGAAGTTGAAGGTGAAGGTGAAGTTAAGGCAGGAGATATTATGGCGACTGCTGATTTTGAAATTGTAAACCCAGGACATCATCTAGCAACTCTTGATTCAGCAGATGCACACTTATCTGTCGAATTTAGTGTTGAACAAGGTCAAGGGTATAGAAAAGCTTCTGATGAATTTGATTCAAATATAGGTATACTTCCAATTGATTCTATTTTTACACCTATTAAGAAAGCTAATTTTTCTGTTCAACCTACAAGAGTTGGACAAAGATCAGATTGGGAAAGATTAACCTTAGAAATTTGGACTGATGGTACAATTGATCCTCAGTCAGCTCTTCAAAAAGCTTCTGAAACACTTATGGATAACTTTTATGTATTTAGTAAGTTTGATCAAGCTGCTGAAGAACAAAATCCTGCTGCTGGTTTAGGTATAAGTCCTGATATATACAATACACCAGTTGAAACTCTTGATTTGTCTGCAAGAACATTAAATTGTCTAAAGAGAGCAGGGATAAATAGAGTTGGTGAAGTAATCGCTATGCCTGAAGGTGATTTGTTAAAAATTAGAAATTTTGGTAGAAAATCTCTTGATGAGCTTTTCGATGTTTTAGCAGAAAGAAATATGCTTCCCCAAAGTTAGTAAACAGAGGAAATTATGAGACACAGATTATCTAATAATAAATTAAGTAGACCTTCTTCTCAGAGAAAGGCTTTGTTGAGAAACTTAGTTTCTGATGCAATAATGTATGGTCGAATTAAGACGACAAAAGCAAAAGCTAAAGAAGCAAGACCAATATTAGAAAAGATGATTACACTTTCAAAAACTAAAGATTTTAATTCTATTAGAAAAGTTTCTGAATTTATTACAGATAAATCAGTTGTAGATCATTTGTTTGAAAATGTTGCTGAAAAATTTCTTGAAAGAAACGGTGGTTACTCAAGAATAGTTTCTATTGGGAATAGGCAAGGAGATAATGCTGAAATAGCAATTTTGGAATTAGTGGATTAGTTGATACATATTTGAATAAAAAATAATAATTAAAAGTGTAAAATAGAAATCTATCAGTAAAAAGTTATGATAAATAAATTAAAACATTATTCTATAAAAGAAAAAAAAGATTCAGGTAACTGGATTTTGATTGATGCCGAAGGTCAAACTTTAGGTAGAATGGCATCTAATATAGCAATGATTTTAATGGGCAAAAATAAACCTAGTTATATTTCCAATGACATAACTGGAGATTTTGTTGTTTTAATCAATGCGTCAAAAGTAAAAGTTACAGGAAAAAAATATTTTGATAAAGAGTATATAACTCACACTACAAGACCTGGTAGTACCAAAATCAGAAAATTTTCTAATTTGATTGATACAAATCCAGAATATATTGTGAATAAAGCAGTCAAGGGTATGCTTCCTAAAAATAAGCTTTCAGCTAAAATGCTGAAAAGATTAAAAATTTATCCTGGAAGCGAACACCCTCATCAAGCACAGATTGATAGTAATTCAAAAGAGGTAAAGAGTGACAACTAAAAAAACCTATTATTATGGAACGGGTAAAAGAAAAGCTTCTATAGCTCGAGTAAAAATTTTTAACACAAATGGAAAAATCCAAGTTAATGGTAAGTCAATTAAAGATGTACTAGTGATGGATGATTTAGTAAACATAGCATTGCTACCATTAAAGATAGTTGATAAAGAAAAAATTTCTGCTGAGATTAAGACTCACGGTGGTGGAGTTTCTGGTCAATCAGGTGCTATTTCATTAGGATTAGCTAGAGCTTTATGTGAAATGGATAAAGATCTTAGACCTAAATTGAAATCCCATGGTTTACTTACAAGAGACTCTAGAGTTAAAGAAAGTAAAAAATACGGACTCAAGAAGGCAAGAAAAGCTCCTCAGTATACCAAAAGATAAGCTATTCAGTTATAGCAATAATTCTGTCTTTTTTAGCTAAATCTTTAATTATTTCAATACTCATTTTTGGATAAAAGTATTTTGCTAACTGCATAACTTCTAAAGTTATATTCTCATCAATTTCAATTATGATTTTTTTTGCATTATTCTTGTTAGTATTTTTTTCCCATAAAAAAATATCTCTAATAATACTCAATCCATCTTTTCCTCCATCTAATGCTAATTTGGGTTCAAAAATTACCTCATTTGATAATTTCGATAGCATCTCTGTTTTGATATAAGGAGGATTGCTTATTACATAATCTATTTCGTTGATATTTGATTTAATAATTTCAGAGTGGATAAAATTAATTTCAACTTCTTTTTCGTTAGCATTTTTTTTTGCAATTTTTATTGCTTTATTTGACTTGTCTAAAGTAAAAATATTTGCTTTAGGGAATTTCTTTTTACATATAATTGGTATTATTCCACTTCCTGTACCAATATCAAGAATTCTTTTATTTTTTAGATTTTCTTTTTCAATAAGTGAAAAAAAATAATCAATCAATTCTTCAGTTTCATGTCTTGGAATTAATACATTTTTATCGACATAGAATCTTTCATTAAAAAATAACTTTTCTTTCGTAAGATACGCTAAAGGCATTCCTTCAATTCTTTTTTTTGTTATTTTTTGAATTAGATTTTTTTGTTCAAGAGAAATTTCGATATTATTTTCTGTAATGACAGTTTTAGTATCTAGCTCAAGAATTTTAGATAATAATGATAATCCTTCAAATTGATAGTCTTTTATATTATTTTCTAATAAGGTTTTAAATGTTACTTTTTTGGCTTCACCCAGATTTATCATTATTTAGTATTTTGAGATAACATTTTTTGAGCTTGTTCATTTTTCATCAAAGGTTCTATTAGATTATCTATTAGGCCATCCATAAATTCAGATAAGCTATGAATTGATACGTTTATTCTATGATCTGTTATTCTCCCTTGAGGATAATTATATGTTCTTATTTTTTCGGACCTTTCTCCTGAACCTACTTGCGATTTTCTTGCTTTAGAGATTTCTTCTTGTTGTTTTCTTAATTCAAGATCCCAAAGCTTTGACTTTAATATTTCCATTGCTTGCATTTTATTTTGAAGTTGAGATCTTTCATTTTGACAAGCAACAACTATACCTGAAGGGTTATGTGTTAATCTAATTGCGGTAGCAACTTTATTAACATTTTGGCCTCCTGCTCCACCAGAATGAAAAACATCAGTTCTTATGTCATCTTCATTTATTTGGATATCAATTTCTTCAGATTTTGGAAGTACAGCAACAGTTGCCGTAGATGTATGAATTCTTCCTTGAGACTCTGTTTTTGGGACTCTTTGAACTCTGTGTACCCCACTCTCATGCTTCAGTTTTGAAAAAGTCCCTTCTCCTGATATTTCAAGTACCACTTCTTTTATACCGCCGAATTCATTATAACTTGAGCTTAGTATTTTTAGCTTCCAATCATTATTTTCTGAGTACCTAGTATACATCCTCAATAAATCATTACCAAAAATTGCAGCTTCATCTCCACCGGTTCCTGCTCTTATTTCTACAATTGCATCTGCTTCGTCTGTAGCATCTTTAGGTATTAATTCTTGATTTAGTTCTGAAAAAATAACATCTAAGTTTTTACTTAGTGTTTCATTTTCTAATTTTGCTAGTTCAGAAATCTCTTGATCATCAGAGTTTATCATTTCTTTAGTATCTTCTAATTCATTAGAAGTTTTAGTATATTCGTCCCACAATTTATTTATTTTTTCTAGATTTCTGTACTCTTTAGATAGCTTTTTCATCTCGTTCTGATTAGAAACAACTTCCTGTTTAGTCATCAGGTTTTCTATCTCTGAAAATCTTTTCTTTATTTCTTCTAATCTAGTTAAGATCCATTCATCCATACTATTCCTCTGAAGTAAGTAAACTCTTTATTTTTAGTATATCTTCATTTTGTAATTCTATTTGAGAGTCTCTGGAATTAAGGAATTTTACGGTAATTGAGTTATTTTTTATTTCGTCCTCACCAAGAATTACTGCAAGTTTTGCATTCATATTATTTGCAAATCTTAATTGTCCTTTTAATGACCTTCTAGGAGCAATTATTGTACTTATTTTATTCTTTCTAAAAAGATCAGATGTTTTCTCTGCATTTTTTCTGAACTCATCGTTCAATACAACTATTACTATGTCTAAATTATTGTCTTTTATCAAACCTTGTTTATTGACCTCAGTTACGATTCTTTCAACTCCCATCGCAAAACCAACTGCAGGTGTATCAGGTCCACCTAGAATCTTTATTAGAGGGTCATATCTTCCTCCTCCTAGTAACACTCCTTGAGGCCCAGAGGAGTCGCTTAAGTACTCAAAAACAGTTCTGTTGTAATAGTCTAATCCTCTTACAAGTTTATTGTTTATCTTATACTTAAAGTTTTTTTCTATTCCTCGTAAATTTTCAAGATTTTCAATGATTTTGTCGTGATGATTCTTACTATCTTTCGATATAAAATCTAAAGTTTTTGGAGCATCCTCAGAAATTTTTATAGTTATCTTTTCTTTTGAGTCTAATAACCTTAATGGAGCTCTTTCTAATCTTAGTTTATCAACTTTAGGTAAATCATTAATATACTTACTGAAATAATCTATAAGCTTTGAAACATAAACTTCTCTATCTTCTTTATCCCCTAAAGAATTAATATTTAGTTCAGTATTATTAATTTCTAAATTATTTAAAATATTCCAAGCAAGCTTTATTACTTCAAAATCATTATCATGAGAACTATCGCCTATACATTCAATTCCAAACTGATGAAATTGTCTAAATCTACCTGCCTGAGGTCTTTCATATCTAAACATAGGGCCATAATAAAATAGACGTGCAGGTAAAGTTTCATTGTAAAGACCATTCTCTATGAATGCCCTGCAAACTCCTGCAGTGTTTTCAGGTCTCAAACTGATATTATCACCGCCCTTATCTACAAAGGAATACATCTCTTTTTCAACTATGTCAGTATCTTCACCTACAGTTCTTTCAAAGATTCTAGAATCTTCGAATATAGGGGTTTCAATATATCTATAACCAAAAGATTTAGCTACTTCAGAACATTTATTTTGAACAAAGTTCCAAATATATTGATCTTTTGGAAGAATATCTGCTGTTCCTCTTTGAGCTTTGAATTCCAACTTTACGAGCCTAATCCAGATAATTGATAAGTTTTACCTTCAGTCTTAATTGTTGGAGCATAAATCAATGTAGCATCATGCATTGAAACAATATCTTCTGCTCCTATCATACCCATGCAAACCCTTAATGCCCCTACAAGGTTTCTAGTTCCATCAGTTTTAGAAGAAGGTCCAAATAAAAGTTCTTTGAGTGAATATTCTTGTTTGTTTACTATTCTTGTTCCTCTAGGAAGTGATCCATGAGGAGTAGCCATACCCCAGTGATTACCTTTAGCTGGAGCTTCATGTGTTTTTGAAAATGGTGAACCAATCATTACTGCATCTGCTCCTGATACAAAAGATTTACAAAGTTCTCCTCCAGTTCTTATCCCTCCATCTGTAATAATTGAAACATATCTTCCAGTTAATTTATA